>Ga0209922_103777_pt1 | contig 11631 bp, 10 predicted proteins | sample ThiBiot_500_biof_FD_183946 | JGI IMG/M metagenome (GOLD analysis project Ga0209922, IMG submission 183946) | Wastewater bioreactor microbial communities from Cape Town, South Africa - Thiocy_expt_500_biof (SPAdes) | ecosystem: Engineered > Bioreactor > Thiocyanate-remediating > Anaerobic-Aerobic ...
TCTAGTCTTTCTTCTTCTTTTTTTTGTATAGAAAAGAAGAGGAAGAAACAAAAAAAAACCATTATGGTCACTGAACAAAAAAAAAGCAGTTTGAAATGGTGATGACTATGCTCAATGAATGAACATGTATACGTATGCGTTCGCTTTTCATATTTCTTCTCCGCCTATTTCTCACTGGATTTACTCGATGATCACAATCATAAATCGTTCGTTGCGTGCATTGACTACATTCGAACCTTGATTTCCATCGTTTCAATCAACGTCTGTGTAGTTCTCTCACACGCTGACCAGACATGTATACTAACTAATCATCGATCTATGAATCAATTCAAAGAAACATATGTTGTCTTCCTAGTAGACAAACGATACTTAATTGTTCCACTGACAAGTTTACCGAGAAAAAAAAAAGAGGAAAAAGGAGAAATTATTGTGCTCTTTGAAACGTTGATGATCATCATCTATCTTAATTTATATATGTGCTCGTTGCTGTGACTCGTACTAGTCTAGTCGACATTGATTATTCAAAAAAAAGAGACGAGAGAGAGAAGAAGAAGAAAAAGATCGAAGAACCGGACAATGTTACGTCACGCATCTGTGCAATTTGAGTAAGAAAGGAAAAGAAAGAAAATTGAACGTACATTGACGATGGAATAAGAGTCTAAGAGAAGAATGTCAACCGAAGACAGATAGACAGCTGTGTGTATGTATATGCATCGATCGATGGGTGTGGTTAGACAATTACATCATCATTTAGCTCGTCATAGTCTCAGAAGATTAGTACTACTAGTTGCAATTTTAGACATTTTTTCTTCTTCTTCTTCTTCTTCTTCTTCTTCTTCTTCTTCTTCTTCTTCTTCTTTTTGAGGTTAGAAAGTTTCGTATTCATCTCTACTATTCGTATGCAGATATTTGTATATAAATAAATAGAATAAAAAGAAAGAAAGATTACTTCTATTGACATGAACAACAGTGCTGATGAAAATGTGCTGAAAAAGAAATAGAATATTGACGAACAAGAAAATAAACGAAGTCTTGACATCGATTGATAATTAAATAAAAAAAGATTTTGCTCACTAACATACAAAGTGTAAAGTGTCATTTAATAGAATAAAATCATTATTTTTCTGTCGACAATACACATGCACATATATATACAAACAACTGTCTGATCATAATCTATCAAATACAGAGTGAGAGAAAAAAAGTTTCATAATAAATCAATTAATATACGCATAGATTATATTTAACACTCAGTTGTGTCAGCTAGATTTCAATTTCCTGACTAATATATATATATACATCACACAAATAGATTCATCTCCGCTACTTTGAAGAATATTGCCGGCCTACTTTTACTTACTCACTCACTTCTATTGTGCGAATAACGAGCAACACTCTAATGTCGATGAGAATTTTTTTATATGTGCAATGTAGCCTGTCTTCATTCCTATATTGTCAACGAATGAATGAGTAAGCGAGAGTATGCATGTTTGCTTGCTTGCTGCCGTTCATTTTTTTTTATTCTCCTTCATTCTTTCCCCATTTTTTTGCTCGATAAAGAATAGAATGAAATAAAACTTGGTCTCTCTTCCCGTGTGTCACTCATTGTCGTCCTCTTGTCGTCTGTTCAATCATTTTTCTTCCTTATTTTCAATGAAATCGGTCAGCATTTGTTTCAAACAAACATCTAACGCAAGGTCAACTCATCCGTTCTTGCTGAACGTACTTTTTTTTTACTATTATCCCCGCCTTTTAACAAGATTAAATAGTCTAGAGGAGGTCTTTCAAAAGTAATCATTAGACTTCATAATGACTATGCAAAATAGGATAGTAAATGTGTTTAAAAGAAGATGCAAATTCATGATACTCACCGTTGAAACAGAGAGAGCAAGTGAAAGTGAACAGTAATTATCGATTGCTGACCGCACACTATCCGATGTGTATTTTGAGATTATATATATATATATATATATATATATGTATGTCCTTTCTCTCTCTCTCTCTGCGTCGCTTTCTTTTGCACAGTTTATTGTGTCAAGTAGTTGTTCGGTCAACCATCGAGTGGAATAGAGACAAATTTAACAAAAAAGAAAATGTTATTAAAGTTTGATCGATGGTGCGCGTGTCTTGATTATTATGATAATCAAATGCATAACGATCGTAAGAAAGTGAACACTTTGTTCTACGCAATCGACGATCTATCATATTGAACTTGATTATGTTCGATTCGGTTTTGTTTTACTCGATATATATCTCTCTCTCTCTCTTCGTACTTACTCAATAATCAAGTCTAGACGTACACGGATAGAAGCCGAGAGTGCAATGTCAAATGTACACACACACGTGTAGAAAATCTAAACGAGAAGCTAATCGTTAAAGATGATTGTTTATTTGTTACTCAACAGGAGATATTCAACGATCAACTATGTTAAGATTAAACATACACATAAAGAAGTCAAAGAAAAAACAATAACCAATGTAAATGGCAAGACAAAAAATTTATTATTGTTTAGATAATCACAAACAGAAGCTATAAAATAACGATGAAAGTAATGTGTTAACTAGATTCGTTTGATTGCACAATCGAATGTTGACAAAATAATAATCAGAAAAACGTCAGAGAATTTCCGTTTTCTGTCTTTCAAAAGAAAAGAAAACCTTTACATAAATAATCAATAATGTTCCATTGAATGTTTGACCATCATCGAACTAATGAGTTAAATCGTATGTAAAAAAAAACGAGAAAGAAATGGTATCCAGCTGTCGTCCGATGTGCAGGATAATCAAGCATACATTTAGCAATATTTGCTCGAGAAGAATCTCAAGGATGTACTTGTATTCAATACAAAATCATTAAGATAATTGTTTATGACAAAAAATCAACGAGTGAAAACGACAATGAAGTCAATGTGTGCTTTTATTTTATTTGAAATAAATACAATATTCATTGTCTCACAACACAATTATTAAACTAACGAGAAGAACAAAAATGACTAGACAGTAGAAAAAAAAGAACTGTACTTATGCATGTCTTTCGCTGTTTTCTTTTTTTTTATAATGATCGAAATATCACATAAGTAGCAATAACAACCAGATGTGATGCAAAATTAAGTTTCGACCATTTATCAAGAACATGTCGCCATGAATAACCAATTGTTTCTTGTGAACTTCCATCGAATAATTGTCCCAAATAGGTAAGATGCCACAAACTGAGAAGACATAAAAAAATATTAACAATAATTGTTAATGGATGCCAATATGTATATGCATGTTTATCGCATGATGAACGCGATGAACATTGACGAGCTGCAACACATGCATCGAGTATGTGCGCTAATTTACGTCGAAAACCATATTCAACATAGGCAAATAAGCCAATGGAAAATAAAACAATCGATAATTGAAAATTGAAACCATGCAAAAGTGCTGAAGCGAGATAGGTGAGAAGAATCGAAAGAAAATGACCGTATTGTTGTTTCATTGGCATGTAAACATAGATCTTCAGCCAGTAATGCATTGGTATATTCCAATTAACGACGACATCGACAAGTGAACGAGGAATTTCGATGTCAATTGGCTTGACAATTGATGATAAATGATTTGGTGTTGTTGTTGTTGGAAGTACTGATGATGATGATGAAGAAGAATTGATGAGATTCGATCGAAGAGATAGTTTTCGTTTGGTTAAAATCGATTGATTATTTGTAAGAGATTTTTTTGAATGTCGTCGATGAATATCTGAATGTTCAATTGTTGGAATAGATTCGAAATCATGCTCTGAATTTGCATTTATCTGACAAAATTCGTTTGATTGATGATCGTTGTTCATCTGTTGTTTTCGTATTTTAGCTTGTTGAACAAAAATCGAATAATTTCGATATTCATTTGCATCGAATTCTAAGCCACTTATTTGTCCACAGAGTTCACCAATAAAACAAACGCAGTAATGACTAAAACGATAGGATAATGCTTGAAAATAAGCAATACGCCAACCGTTCGACGAAGATTCTTGATCATTCGATGAAAAGAAATAATTTCGAAGAAACCAATCAGTTAAACATGTCGAAATCAGAAGACAAAATGCCACACGAAGAAAATAATACGTGCCTTTGGCTAATTCGAAGAAATCGATTTTTTTCATGGAATAATTCGATGAAAAATAACGAATATAATTGTGATAGTTCATCCATGGACCGAAGATTGTATTATGTATCGAAAGAATATAACTGAAAAATTCGATAGCCGTCGGATAGACAATCGAATCGTTTGTATTCAACGAAGATTGATGTTCGAAATAGGCGTAATCAATAGCAAGAGAGATCATTTTCATCATAATACACATTTGTACACCTCGAATAGTATGCCATTTGTCGGAATCGATTAAGAAGAATTCACAAGCGAGAACGTAAATAATCGAAAAACAAACAATGATACATGTCAAATAATTTCGACATTTATCTAAACATAATTGTAGAGCTGCATAAGCTAAGACGATGTAGGTAAGAAGAAATATCGATTGAAAATGAAAATAATTGTAGAGAATAAATATACTCGAACAAATTTGAATTAAATGTAATGTTCGAGAGGAGAATAATTTCGAGAAATAAATAAGACGAAATAGACAACAGAAAAATATAATCCACGATAGTTGATTTACTAATTGAGAAAGAGCTGGTGACATACAATTTTCTGTGAGATCAATCAATGAATAGACTAATGACGACGAAGAATCGGATGGAAATGAGTTCGTTGATAGAAGACTATCGTAGATTTGATTTGAATTCGATGGAGATAAGGATGTTAATCGAATGTGTTCGTTATCAAAATATTGGTCGAAATCAGATGATGGTTCGATACTCGATGCTAACCAATCATTATAATTCCAAATCGATGGATCTTCTTCATCGTAATCATCATCGATATTATCAAGAAAATAGGACATATCTTCATCAATGACATTCATCTGAAATACAACTGAGTGCGTATATTTACTATCACCGTTATACAACGTACAATGATGAAAAAAGAAAAGAAAAGAAAAGAAAAGAAAAGAAAAACGAAAGAGTTTATTATGCATTTTCCTTGATCGATGTAGAGTTATGCTCTATTTGCCAATTCTTCGGTAGCAATCGTTTGAAAATCATTGTACAGATTTAATAATGCTCCAGTATTTACATTTGTATCGGCAGCAATAATGAAAACAAGTGGTGGAACATTGTAGGTTATGATTTGACGTGCAGACCAATATGTGACGATGGTTTTCAATTTCTTTAAATTCATTCGTTGACTTTGATCTTGTAATGTTTGTGCAGACGGAATAATCGTTTGCAGATCGAGTTGATCGACAGCTTCAGCTGTTGGTAATTTCAAAATTGGTGCACCATCTTTATCAAGAACTAGGACAGCTTCAATGCCATCAATATGAGCGAATAATTGCGGCAATGTCATATTCTTCAAATAATCAATAAATACAGATAGTTGTAGTAAAAGTATGCGTATAGATAAAATGAAGAAGAGGGGAAAAAAGAGTTCGCCATACTCCATCTATTGATTGGAGTATTCCGATATACAAATGAAGAACAAACAGATGAGATGTCGCTGAAGATTTATATTGGATTTTACAAGATCACATTATAAGACCGTCAAAGTAAATATATCAATTAGATACATAAATTTCGGTTTCAGACTCTCAATAAAATCATCGTATGAACAGAAAACTTTCGATATGAGTCTCTTCTGAGAACTCAACGACATCATTTGACCTATAAATCCGTTTTGATATTATTTTATATTTAGAAGTAAATAAATTAATCATTGTCTAGTCTATATGGAAGGAAACTTTTGTCGTTCTCTGTTCTATAGAAAAGAAAAATAAATGTTTACGTCGAGCGTCTCTGTGTTCATTGAGTCGCCTATTACATTGGTTTAATTTGGACTAGAAACAGAATCCAATTCTCCACCAATAAACTAGTTTCATAACGACTGCGTATGGCTTAGCTGTTTATAAATACTGAAGAAAAGAAAAGAAAAAAATCTTTTCTCTCCTCGTCTAGTTTTCAGCTAGAATATTGTTGATTTTCTCAGACACACGACGACATTGAAAAACATACTATCAAGTGTTTATGTAAATTCTCAGAAAACTTCTTTTTTCTTTTTAACTCGTCAGTCATTCTCTGTTTAACTAAAAGTAGGTTAATCATATTTAATAAACGTATTATCACATCAGTACATGTTCTCGAATAGTTTAAGTACAAAACTTCACTATAGCTAAGATTTTTCTCTTGTAAACTATTGCAAAAGATGTCACTTTTCTTGTAGATCTAGAAGAAAGATTTTCCATTTGTTTTGTTTATTTTACAATGCCTCCAAATAGTGAAACTAATTATCAACTATTAACAACAACACCTCAACTACCAATTAATGTTCATACAACTGATCGTTTGTATTTATATATCAATGATCAATGGTATGACTTAACTCAATGGCAAAATATTCATCCAGGTGGACGAGAAATTCTTCAAAATTTAAACGGTAAAGATGCAACCGATGCATTCTATTCGTTACATAGTAATGAAGCTATCGCACGTTTATCTCGTTTAAAACCATGTTCGTCGAATCAAATACCTTATACACTTCCTTATATCGAGCCAAGTCGACTCGAATTATCATTCCGACAATTACGTCAACATTTAATCGACGGGGGTTATTTCAATCGATCACTATTTTGGGAAGTTTTCTATCATCTTTCAGCGTATTTCTTATGTTTATTCGGTACATTCTGTCATTTTTATTGGCATTCAACGCTTCTAGCTATACTAATCATCGGTTTCGGCATGCAACAAGCCGGTTGGATCGGTCATGATTATGCTCATGGACGAGGCACATGGATGCGTTGGTTATGTCGAACATTATCCGGTTTTATCAATGGATTTAGTCCGACATGGTGGTCACACAAACATAATACTCATCATGTTTATACAAATACTCTTGGTATTGACACCGATGTAGCCAATGATCCGATATTTCATTTATTTTTTCCATCACATGAAAAAGATGTTTGGTTTCGACGTTTTCAACATATCTACTATCTGCCTGTTTATTCAATTTTATATTTCAGTTGGCGTTCACAATCGATTCAACATTCGATTCGTACACTGAACTATCTCGAAATCATCTTTATGATACCCGGTTATATTTGGCTTTACATCTTAGGTTGGCAAATTGCTCTCGGTTCGATTCTTGTCGGTGGTTTTCTCGTTGCAGTTATCGTTACAGCAACTCATCAAAGTGAAGAAATGCTAACTGATTGTAATCATTCTTTTGTTGAAACTCAATTTTTAACAACATGTGATGCACGATGCGATAATTTCTTTATGGAATGGTTGTGGGGTGGTATGCAATATCAACTCGAACATCATTTATTTCCAACCATGCCGAAATATAATTATGCACGCGTTCGACCTATTGTTCAACAATGGGCAAAGGATAATCAAATTAATTATCGATGCGAAAGTGTTTGGTCGATTTGGCGTCGAAATTATCAAACATTAAAACTTTATGCAAAGAAGAAAAACTTTTAACTAAACTCGATTCACGGACTGTTTTGTCATTTGAATGTAACATCGTTGTATTTTGTTAGTCAAACTATAGAGTTTCAAATAAATCGATTTTATAGCATAACGAAATATTTGTCGGGAATGATTTTGTTGATATTGAGTGTTGGTTTTAATATTAAACGAAGAGGATCGAAATCAGAAAACGATTTGCCAAGAATGCCAATGTTTTGTTTTAATTCAAAATGAATTTCAGGAAGAGATTGTGATGAATCATTTAATGGATTCGTTGGAATAGGTAGGATTGATATGTTTTTATGGAATGATGAGCTAAATCTCAAAAATCAAAATCATTTCGAATACAGACATAAATTTACTTCAATAAACGTGGGATTGTTTGACGTTCTTTTTCGTGAGTTTTCTTCTTTGGTTTGTAATGTTTGTCTTCAACAAGTAATTGATTTCGATTCTTCATTTGTTTCGTTAAAATTCCTCGAATACGATTTCGACGTTCAAATACAGATAATTGATGTTTTCGATCATAAAACGACGATTGATCTTGATTTTCCTCTAGAGATTAAAACATATCTTTTAAAAATGCTTATCGACCACTAAGATTTTAACCTAATCTAAGAAAAACAATAATAATAATAATTATTATTATTATTCGTTCTGTGTTACCGAGGAAACTCTCGAGCTAAGAACTGTGTACAATCGATTTTGGATAGTTCTTCTTCGTTTACTTCCACCGAAGGAATTTTTAATACATCAATATCACCACCAGCGCGAAATAATCTTTCGAAGTATGTCAATCAATCGAAACATTCAAATTCTCTCTCTCTCTGTCAATTACCGAGCTAATTCAAGTCGAATCGATTCGAAATTTTCTCGATAGAATGTAATCCAAATAAAATAACTCGAAAATATCCAAAGTGATTCATAGATTGTTCGATCAAGATTATCACACGAATAAAAAAGACTAAATAAAATAGATCTCTGCTTGTGTTTTCTTCTTTCGAACGAACGATCTTTGTTACTCTCCATTTCGCATGTGATGATAATCTTTTAAATCAATACCCAAGAGTAAGACAGCATATTTCGAAGCTAATTCATGAAGAGAAACGAGCAGATGAGCGTAGGATATTCGGATTCGAGACTTTTCCGATTCGGAACGATCTCTTCGAGAGAAAAAATGAAAATTATCTTTCGAATTTTTTCTATTACATATGCTTTCCAAGTTCTGGCGCAGCATTATTCATCGTTTCAAAAAACCAATAGAAGTAATTCAATAGGTACAAGAGAAAATCCTGAACCGGCGGCGTTCTATTCAATATAAAATTTGCCATTTTTTTCAAATAAATATCCTTTACTGAAGATAATCTTCGAATACAATTGGAATATAGAATATTTCACTCATTAAATTTAATGATGCTTCTAAAAAGAAGAACTGAAAGGAAAAACACTATTGTGAAATGAACTAACGAATAACATCGACAAGTGAAATTGTATGATTATCTTTTGTTTTAACTATCTTTTGAAATGGCCGTGATTGTTTTCGATAATGAATGATTCCGGTTCGAATATCGATTTTAAGTTTATCGTTTGTTTTCAAACGCTTATCGTTCAATGTTCGATTTCGATTCGAACTAATTCGAAATAAATCTCATTTATTAATATCATTATTATTCATACCTTTGATAAATAAGTTCTCTTGTCGTTTCATCCCACATCCATCGCCCATCAAACGGAATAGATAATAACTCGAGATAAAAATCTCTGATGCTTATCTCGATTAATCAATCACCTACTTGATTAGTACATATCGCGTTCGGTACATCTGAATTTGCAGTCATTGATCAAAACTGAGATTTAGCAAAAGAAAACAGCGCATTTTTAGAATTGATTTTCTTGTGAATAAATAAAAGCAGACAATGACAATCTTATTTATATACAATTACAATAGTTTAAGAAGAAACACACACACGCACACCGAGACATTCGAGAAGAAACAAAAAAAAAAAGAAAATTTATTGTTTGTTTTTTTACATCACTGTTCTTGGGCTAGTGTTTTGTGTTTAATGATCAATATTGTACATCGATAATTTCATCTTGATCATCGTCTTCATGTGACGATGAGATTTCAGCGCAGATTTCTTCACTAGCTGTACTACTACTATTTGCTCTTGTAGTTGTAGTTATTTTAAGATGTTCAGTTGATTGATGATTCGTTGTTGTTGTTGTTGTGGATGATGATGATGGAATATCATGAGTTTTTGAATGTTTGGATAAATGATCCGAACGCATGAAACGTTTTCCACATTTCGGACAAGCGAAACGTTTTTCACCAGTATGTGTACGTAAATGACGTTGTAATTCATCTGAACGTGTAAAAGCTTTGCCACAGAATAACCAATGACAACGAAATGGACGTTCGCCAGCATGCCAACGAAGATGCGCTTTTAAATGTGATGTTTTGCCGTAGATTTTCTTGCATATATGACAAATATGTTGACGTTTCGATGCCGATGAATCCGAAAGGAGATTATTCGATGGTTGATTGATACAATTCGGACAACGACAACGTTTACATCGTCGTGTTACCGAACCGAATAAACTCGATGAATGTTCATTGACACTCCACCATTTATCAGATGATTGTTTTGATGATGAATCTTTACGTGATATCGATGGTAGTCCTGGCGGTAAGACCGATGGTAATAATGGCGTTCGAAATGGTAATGAAATTGACGAAGATGATGGTGAAGGTGAACTTGAACTTGATGAACTTGAATTCAACGAATTCGATGATGAATGTGTTGGAGATGTTGCTGATGAGAGTAGAGCTGCAAATGCTTGTGAATGAGATGGAGGAGGTGGTGGCGGTGGAATCGATGTGAGAAAATCAACTGTATTGAAAGGAAAACGTGCTTGTAATAATTGTAAAGCTTTATGACGAATCATTGCTTCGGTATGTAGACGATCTAAAGGCGACCATGATGATGGTATTTGTATTGTTGGTTGTTTTTCGATGTTTGTCGTTGAATTCGAACGAGGATTTAAAGGTATAGGACGAGCAATAGTTGGATACGACATTGTGTTATTTATTCGATCCTAAATGATAAATGAAATGCTAAGTAGAAAGAAATCTTTGAACGAGTAATTGAACGAATCGGAAATGGTAATACAATGATTACTCATTTGTCTATCAATCATGCGCGTATACACCCGCCTTTTTTGAAGTTCCATCACCGAAGAAATAAATATATATATACGCGTATATGTTTACGATCTCACGCTTTTATTCTTCTTCAAGTGGCTCGCGTCATGAGTAACAAGCCGAAAAAACGGATAGTGGGTGGGGAATAAAGATCAAAAGTAGGATAGAAGCAAATCGAACTGGATACGCGTATCAACTAATTTAGCTTGAACTAAAATAACACGTGGATATCTGTTTTGTTGTCTTTGGCTCATTATCCGATGCCGACATACTTAACTATGATAATCTGTCGGCAAGTGGTCCAATGAGTTACTGTTTCGTTTCTTCATCTTCTTTTATTTGAAGATGACGAGTTGTTCAATGTTCGGGTTAATATCAACTTAATTGGACAACGTGAACAGCTCAACTGTTTATACGTCACAATGAGATAAAGTAACGGTGTGTGTGTGTGTGTACACATACAATTGATGATTAGTATGCAAATTGAAGACAGCTTCTAGCTATCAACTGACTATTCGTTTGATCACAATGATGATTGAGACCAGACGGAGACGGACGGGCGGACGGTTAGTCTACTTGCCCAAGGACTCATTTCAAAATGAATTAAGTGTCATTAATCGAAAAAAGATTTTCGAACTCGTTAAGGAAAAAGAAAAATTGTTACCTACCATAATCGAGTTAGTGGGCGTGGAAGACAAGTTATTATGTGTCGGAATGAGAAATGGATGAGCCAAAAGAACCATTCTATGTTGTCTCTAATTCGTTTGAATCTAGCTTATACACATTCTCACTCTCAAGTCGATATATTTTCTCTATTTCTCTCTTTTTCTCTCTTTTTTCGTCGTTTTTAGCTATTTTTTT
>Ga0209922_103785_pt1 | contig 11610 bp, 16 predicted proteins | sample ThiBiot_500_biof_FD_183946 | JGI IMG/M metagenome (GOLD analysis project Ga0209922, IMG submission 183946) | Wastewater bioreactor microbial communities from Cape Town, South Africa - Thiocy_expt_500_biof (SPAdes) | ecosystem: Engineered > Bioreactor > Thiocyanate-remediating > Anaerobic-Aerobic ...
CAAGCTCCCGGCCGGCTGGCGTGTTCCGAACAATCGGCCCCATCCGATCCGGATAGAGATCAAGCTCCGGTTCGAGGTTGCCGATACTGTCGATCAGCGCCTTCGTGATCTGCCGAATGGCTTCCTGGTTGGTCGAGAGATTATAAAGATTGCACATACAAAACTCCTCTATCCCCGCGCCAGCGATGTGACGACAATATTCGCCAAGCCTTTGAGGCCGCATTTCCGGCACCTTAGAACGCTACTGGCGCCCGAGACCGGTGCATCTTCCCCAAGAGCCTTCTTTAGTTTGACGGCGTCAATCTCGCTCTTTCTCCCGCACGAGCAATGCGCATAAAGCCTATGCCATTCCCTCAGGTCGGAAAAGAGAAGTGCATCCTTCCTGTGCTCCTGCGGGTTGACGTATCCCATTCGTTTCGCCCACTCGTCTGGCGAGAAGTGATAGTGCATCTTGCAGCGGTTATAGACCGTGCTTTCGGTGCGCTTGCATCCCAGCGACTTTGCGACGAGCGCTGGAAGCGAAGGCATCGACAGATTGCCATGCTCTTCCATGAGAGCCGCTGGCTTGATCCGTTTGAGGATCTCGCAATCCTCGCAGATGAAGTCGATTGTTTCGCCCTTATAGTCTGCAAGCATGTTCGGTGGAGATTCTACGAGCTTAACGTGCGACATCGGGTCATTCCGGCTCGTAAGCAGGCCTAAATCCGCGGCCAAAGCCCTGGCTCATTGCTGCCTCGGTCAATGCAAGCTGACCACGGACGAACTGCAGCATCTCCAACGCCGCAGCGATCGTTGCCCTGGCATCGCCGTGGTAAAGGGCAAGAGCCGCGTCCACCGGATCAATCTCCGGTTCCTCAATGGCGATCTGTTTGGCGGTCATTGCTCACACGTCTCCGTTCCGCCGTTAAGGGCGGTTCTCACATAGGAAATTTTGGAAAACTGAGGCTACTACGCCTCGTTTGTTCTCAAAATGTTCTCATTTTTGGGGAGAGTCAAGCACCATTGAAAATGCTATGGGTGCCACATGAGAATCGCCGTTGCCACGATCGCTGCTCTGATGTTTGCCAGCCCGCTTTATGCCGGGGAGTTTGTGACCGCGAGAATATCCGTCTGCTTCACGCCGGCCGAACAGTGCGAGGGCCAGATCGTTGATGCGATCGACAAGGCGCAATCCTCCATCCGGGTCCAGGCGTATGGCTTCACGGCATTCCCGATCATCCATGCACTACAGCGGGCCGCGGGCAGGGGCGTTGAAGTCCTGGCTATCCTCGACAAGACGAACGAGCGGAAATATTCGGGCGCTACTCTACTCGACGCCGCCGGCATTCCGGTCTGGATCGATTTTGAGCCGGCGATTGCCCACAACAAAATCATGGTGATTGACGAGCGCCTGACAATCGGAGGCTCATACAATTACACCGCAGCGGCGCAGAAGCGGAATGCGGAGAACGTGACCTTCACTGATAGCGTCGATATCGCGCGCCAGTTTCTCTCAAATTGGGATAGCCGGCTGAAGGTATCGAGAGCGTTTGAAGGTGCCAGGACTAACGCGCCATCAGGGCAATGATCTCTGCGCAGTGCTCTTTATAGAGACGTGTCATAGTTACTCCGTGCTCGTCGTCCCCGAGTACATGGGGATTACCGGTCATTTCCGAAAAGAAATTCATCACGGCCACACGAAGGGTCATAGCTTGCGCACTGGAAAGCTGTTTGCCGTTAATGGTGACGGAAGCCTCGTCGCTCATTCTCCCGTCTCCTTGCCTTCCTGAAGGGCGGTCGCACGCTTCTGATTTACGAAGCGCCGAAATTGCTCTTGTGCCCATTCGTCCTGGGTGTTGTCTTCAAGATTGAGCGAATCCAAATCCCAGATTCCAGCCTTTCGGATTGCGGCTTCTACTGGCTTTTGCGGCATTTGCTTTCGGCGTAGCATACACCAAACAGCCGGCCCCCAATGCTGATCCGTTTTCCACATGCGCCATAGGCGCTCGATCTCGGCATAGGGAAGTGGCTCTGCATCTGCGCAGGCCCACGCGAAGATATCGCTACACTGGACAAGGACATTAATGGATTCCTGAATACGCTCTGGCAGTTCCTTTTCCCACCAGAAGGAATTCAGGAAAATCACTTCCTTGTGGAGAAGTTCTGCTAACGCCCGATCTTTCTCAAACACCATTTCGTAGCGTTCTGGGTGTTTGGCGATATTGCGACCTTCTTTCCAGTCCATTTGCCATTCAACGTCGAAATCGGGTTCGATTTCATCCTTGATTGTCTCGATGGCCTTTTCAGCCGCCTATTTTCCTAAATAGCCAATTTCTCCATTCATAAGGCAATGCGGCTTCACCGAACTCTTCCATGAAGGCCATGGCCTTGTTCACATCGGAGCCGTCTGGATCGTCCCCGTCTGCTACACACATCGCCCGCGCCACGCGTTCAATCATCTGCATTGGTGGTCTCCTTTCGACCGTGAACAAAACGTGTCTCATATTTCTCAAGGCAGGTGAACGCCACAGAAACAGAGTGACACGGGCGTATAGAAACTGCTCAAGACTGCAGCTGCCTCTACAGCTGAACACCAGAGTGAGGACGTAGCGCAGTCTAAAAAATAGATAGGCTCGCAATCCCCGCAGGCGGTGACTTTACGCGTATTTAACCTCGGTCAGCGTCATTGCTGTCTGATGTGGTGTCGACCGAGGTTAGAATACGCCACAGCGTTGAGCATTCGTTCGGTTGGGGTCTCCACACAGTGCTGGACGATAGATGCTTTAATATCCGGCTCACACTCATTATTCTGTGGAGGGGCACCGGCGCACGCCGCAATGCGCACATGTTATTCATTAGGATCTCTTCGCTCACGAATCACTGCACCGTCCGTTTTCACAAGGGCAGGCGATTGCGATTGAGAACGAAATTGATCCAATGGAGTCCTTCATGGCTGACATCCGCGCACCACTTTCCGGGGTGATACCGAAGATTTCCGTCGTCGGTGTCGGCGGTGGCGGCGGCAACGCGATCAACAATATGATCGCGCAACAACTTCAGGGCGTCGAATTTATCGCGGCAAATACGGATGCGCAGGCGCTCGCGACGTCCAAAGCCACCCGGCGCATTCAGCTTGGCGCACAGGTGACGGAAGGTCTTGGCGCTGGCTCCTTGCCGGACATCGGACGAGCAGCTGCCGAGGAATCCATTGACGAGATCATGGATCACCTCCAGGGCACGCACATGTGCTTCGTGACGGCCGGAATGGGCGGCGGCACTGGCACGGGCGCCGCCCCGATCATCGCCCAGGTCGCGCGGCAGGCGGGCATCCTCACGGACGCTGGCATCGAGCGGCTCCGTGAGAGCGCGGACACCGTCATCGTCATTCCCAATCAGAACCTGTTTCGCATTGCGGATGCTACGACCACCTTCGCAAATGCATTCGTGACTGCGGACCGGGTCCTGTATTCGGGCGTCAGCTGCATCACCGATCTGATCATCAAGGAGGGTCTCATCAACCTCGACTTCGCCGATGTTAAATCCGTGATGCGGGGAATGGGGCGCGCAATGATGGGAACGGGCGAGGCCTCAGGACCGGGCCGCGCATTGAAAGCGGCAGATGCCGCCGTTTCGAACCCGCTTCTGGACGACATGAGCATGAAGGGCGCACGGGGCGTGCTGATCTCCATTTCCGGCGGAACGGACATGACGCTATTCGAGGTCGATGAGGCCGCCAGTCGCATCCGCGATGAAGTCTTTGCCGATGCCGATATCGTCGTCGGTGCGATCTTCGACAAGAATCTCGACGGCGTGTTCAGGGTATCGGTCGTAGCGACGGGTCTGGAAAGTCTCTCGGCATCCGCTGGTCAGCCCATGGAAATCAATATGGATCGGTACTGACGGGCTTGGGCTTGGTAGTCCTGATTTATTCCTTCGATTGCATTAGAGCCCCGGCGCCTGCGACGGGGCTTTTTCTATACGTCAAAGCGCGCCGTTCTTCGGCGGAATCACATCGTTGAGGTGATAATTGCCGACGACGTGATATTTCCAGCGAACAGGGTCATGAAGCGTATGCGTGCGCGCATTGCGCCAGTGCCTATCGAGGTTGAGGTCGAGCTTGACCGAGGCCGTACCGGCAAGCTCGAACAGGGTGTTCGTCGCCTCGATGGCGATTTCCGTCGTCAGCACCTTGGCGGCCGCTACGGCGAGCGTTGCCTCGACCACTCTCTTTTCGGTTGTCTCGACCTGCGCGGCATCGACCTTGCGCCCGGCGCGCTCGACGGTCGCAGTTGCAGCTTCCAGTCGGATAGCGATCTGGCCGACCTTGGCGATCGTGAGCGGATCGTCGCTTGCACGCTCGACGCCGCTATCCATCCAGGGACGGGATCTCGTCTTCACGAAGTCGAGTGTTTCGGCAAAGGCAGCCCGGGCAATGCCGAGATCGACGCCGGCATGGATGATCTGGCCGACGGAGCCGATCGTCGTCGGCCGTTCGAAGCCCTTATGGTGGAGCACGACATGATCGGCATTCACATAGACATTGTTGAGGACCGTGGTGCCGCTGCCGGTGGTGCGCTGTCCGAAGCCGTCCCAATCATCGATGATCTCAACGCCTTCCGTACCTTTTGGAACAAAGGCCATGACAAGCTTGTCGGCTTCATCGAGCGCGAATACAGTGACCCAATCGGCGAAAAGAACGCCGGTCGAATAGAACTTGCGGCCGTTGATGCGATAGCCCGGACCATGCGGGTATTGTGATGCCCGACCGTCTTCGTGCCCCTTTCCGAAAGGGCGTTGCCGAAACGATCTCCGGCGAGCGCCCGGCTGAAGAAATAGCGTTTCTGATCTTCCGAACCGTCGATGCGCAAAGCTTCGAGAATGTAGAAATGGTTCTGCGGTATCTGGCCTAACGAGCCGTCCGCCTGTGCCAGGATTGCCGTGATTTCGGCCAGCGTCGCATTCGAGACATCGAGCCCGCCATAGTCCTCGGGCACGGTAATCGCCAGCAGGCCGGATAGTGCCAATGCATCCATTTCGGCAAAGGGCAGCAATCTCTCGCTATCGCGCTGCGAGGCGGTGGCGGCAAAGTGCGCGGCAAGCTCCTGCGCGACGGCCAGCGCCTGTTGCTCGGTTTCCAGCAAGGCCGCCTCGGGATGCGTGGCGTTGATATGGTGCAATTGCGCGTTCATGAGCAGGCTCCGATTTCATTCGGCGCCACGATGCAGCATTCAAAGCGGGGCTTCGAGGAAAGGCATTTCGTTTTTGGGAATGCGACTGCCTCTTCATTCCTTTCTCTATAGAATTTATAGTCATTTACTGCCCAAGGCTACGCCAATGCGGATAGAGATTGATGTTACCACCGGTTAGCGGCGACCGGCTCGCCAGTCTTCGAAGCGTGCGTGGGCCAGCGCAAGCGAAGCAACGACCGGCGTGAAACCGTGGAATGGCAGGGGGCGGCTGGATTGAAGCGGTATCGGCAGGGAATCCGCCGTCTCGCCGAGGGCCAGTCTCGCCAGCGTCCGGCCGAGCTGCGCCGTCATGGCGATACCCCGGCCGTTGCATCCGATCCCGCCAAAGAAGCCGTCACCAAAATGGTAAAGACGCGGCAGGAAATCCGGCGTCATGATCGCCGTCCCAGTCCAGACGATCTCCACGCCTGGATGGCGCGGCAGGCGGAGTTCGGATGCTAGCCGGTCGACGACGGCGCAGCCGACGCGCTCGAAGGCGCCGATCGGATTGATCGCCATGCCGCCGCTGATCAGCCTGTTGTCGCGGTCTAGCCGATAGGTAAAAAGATTGGAGCGCGTATCGCCAACCGGGCGTCGGTGCGGCGCGATACGGGCAACCGTTTCCGTCTCGATTGGCTTGGTCGCCACCTGATAGACCCTGAGCGGCACGCCGGTGCGCCCCATGCGGGTCGCAACACCGCTCGTAAAGGCGTTCGTCGCCAGAAGCACGCTGTCCGCCTCGATCTCCCGGCCCGCAAAGGCAATCCGCCAGATGCTGCCATGTCGCTCGACCCGATCCACCGGGCTGCTTTCGCTGACTTTGCCACCATGCCGCGTTACGGCATGCGCAAGACCATAGAGATAGTTCAACGGATGGATGGTTCCGCCGGAATGATCGATCAACCCGCCAGAATAGATATCCATTCCCGTTTCGCTCTGGATCTCCCGGGCCTCGAGGAATTCGACGGGACGGCCAAGCTCCGCCCAATCGCGGGCGCGTTTGCGCAGAACGTCGGCCATAGCCTCGCCATAGGCAGGCTGCAGCCAGCCGGTCTGGGCTGCATCGCAGGCAATCCCTTCTTCGGCGATGGTCGTATAGACCCGATCGGCTCCCGCGCCGACGAGAGATAGAAGGGCGTCGGCTTTATCGCGAGGCAGCTTTTGGCGAACGGTCGCTGGATCCGCCTTTGCGAAATTCGGAACGACGAAGCCGGCATTCATGCCGCTTGCGCCGGCGCCCAAGCGGCCCGCCTCCAGAACGCAGACGGAACGGCCGGCGCGGGCAAGATGAAGTGCCGCCGTGAGGCCTGTAAACCCGCCGCCGATCACCACCATATCGCAGTGTGAAGGCAGCTCGCGGACAAGCTCCGGCGGCGGGTTGGCCGTCAGCGTCCAGAGCGTCGGATTGGTGGGGCGGGCAATGCTGCTGGGCATGAGCGGGTGATCTTCCAAAACCTATGCCAGATCGCTGTCTCGATATGCCGGCCGCTGAAAGGAATCTCTGGTCCATGTTTTTTAGACGAGGCGCCGTTTCACGCGCCTCGTCATGCTTTCAATGACTTGTGCCAGATTACTTGATCTTGTCCTTGAGAGCTGCGACGTCTTCCATCTTTAGCTCACCATCGGTCGTGACCTTGCCATCGGCGATCTTCCACAGGCGGAACGGGCCGGTGATGTCCCCATACTGATCGAAGGAAACCGGGCCGATGACGCCTTCGTAGCGGATCGGCTTGCCTTCCTTGATGAGGCCCAGCGCCTTGGCGAACTCGTCCTTGCCGGCATAGATCGGCGTGCCCTTCGGGTCGACGACCTTGTAGATGTCGTCCTTCAGCTTGGACGTGTCGTCGCCGGCGATCGCAAGAGCCAGACCAACGATCGCGCCAGCGTCGTAGGCGCGGTCCGCGGCCGGGTTGGTCGGCTCGATGCCAGAGAAATCCTTGTAGTTCTTGTTGAAGTAGTCGGTCGACGGCGTCGGCGTCGTGCCGGACGACGTTCCATAGGCATCCTTGAGGTAATCGGCTCCAACGGAGTCGATGAAGTCAGGGCTGTTCATGCCGTCATTGAGCAGGAATTTCTGCGGGCCGCCCTGCGAGATCCAGGTGCGGGCAATCGTGGCGCCGTCGACCGGTGTGCTGACGAGATAGAGACCATCCGGGCTGCCTGCCATGCCGGCGGTGACTTCCGACGCATAGCTAGACTGCTTCTCATTGTAGGGCGTGGTCGAGACGATCGTGCCGCCGAGCGCCTTGTAGGCCTTCGAGAACTCAGCGACCATGTTGACGCCGAAGTCGCTGTTGACGTGAATGATCGCCAGCTTCTTGAAGCCCTTGTCGATCGCGTATTTGGCGGCAGCGATGCCCTGCAGCGAGTCCGAGGTGATCGTGCGGAAGAAGATGCCGTTGGTCTTGCCTTCACGGCCGAGCGCCGTCAGCGTCGGCGAAGAGGCGGCCGGCGAGATCTGCACGACCTTGGCGGGCGCAGTGACCGAGGTCAGGATCGGGATCGTGACTGAAGAAATGATGCCGCCGATAACAGCGGGAACCTTCTTCACCTGCACGAGCTGCGTGGCAGCGTCGACTGCGACGTTGCCCTGGCTCTGGCTGTCGCGCGTATCCGTCACCAGATCGCAGCCGTGCACGCCGCCGGCGGCATTGATGTCACGAAAGGCCATCTCGACGGATTTCGCGCCGGCCTGGCCATATTCGCCGGCCGGACCGGTCAGTTCCATCACGAGACCCACAGTCACCTTGCAGTCGGCGGCATTGGCAACACCGGCTGCGGCCAGAAGGGCCAGAGCCGTCGTGATTTGAAATATCGTCTTCTTCATCTTTGTTCCCCTTGTTCGGTCAACGATTTTCATTTTGATTTTAGGAACCTGTCAGTTGTCCGGCATCTGCAGCCAGGTTTCATGCAGATGCTGCCATTCGACACCGTTGGGCGCCGATGAACTTGCGGTGAAAAGCGCGCTTGCCTGACGCCGGCTATATTTGCCGGCGCGCATCTGCGCCTCGACATAGGTGAGAACGATCATGTCCTCCGTCTCAAAGGTCGCGCGGATATCGGAAATCTCGATGCTGAAATTGCCGTGAAAGCTTGCCCGGTTTGCCCGGATTAGCTCGATGGTCTCCGGGCGGTCGAAGACGCGCCCTGTCGGCGGGATCATATGAAAAGCTTGGCCGAAGGTGTGTTCGCAGCGGCCGAAATCCGTATCATCGGCGGTTGCCGCATCATACCAGGCTTCGAAGAAGCGATGAAAGTCGATGACCTCGGCGCTGGCTTTCCTGAAGAGAGACGATTCCTGGCTCATACTTTTCCTGCATTGAGGTTGTAGTGCATGATCGAGCCGTGCCTGCCGGCGCGGTCACGCTCTAGCGTGTACACATCACCTTCAAGACCCGGGCTCTGGGCGATAATGTCCGAGATCTGCCCACGGTCTTCGTCCGAGAGCGAGATATCCATAATCTTTGCATTGGCGAGCGCATGCGCCTGGTTGCGCGCGCCGACGATGACGGCGGCCACCTGCGGCTGTTCCAGCACCCAGGCGCTGGCGATCGTGGCGATATCGACGCCATGGCGATCACCGACGGCCTTCAGCGCACCGAGCAGCGATTGGAACAGCTCCCAGTCGCCGAAATCGTCGATGATCAGCTTGTATTTTACGAGAGAGCGATTCTCGAGCGGCATCTCGGGCTCGGGCTGCCCCAGCCATTTGTCGCTAAGGAAGCCGCCTGCCACCGAGCCGTAGCAGAGGAATCTAACGTCGTTTTCAGCCGCCAGCTTGGCGAGGCTGTGCGACGGCCGCTGATCCAGAACCGAATATTGCAGCTGCTGACTGACAAGCGGAATGCCGGCAGCTAGGATCTCGGCAATATGCGGCGTGTCGAAGTTGGTTGTGCCGACATTGCGCACCTTGCCTTCCCGGCGCATCTCGTCCAGCCAGCTCAGCGCTTCGAGATAGCCGGGCAGGGCGTAGTCCCACCAGTGAAACTGCACCAGGTCGAGCTGCTCGGTTTTCAGCTTGCGTAGCGATTTGTCGACGATGCCGCGAATATAATCGCGGCTGATCGTTGCCAGTTTCTCAAGATCGGGCACCAGCTTCGTGTGCACCTTCATGGCACCTGCGGCTTCCGCGCCGCGTTCATTGCGAAGCCGCTCCCGTGCCTCGCCGATCAGTTCCTCGACCCCGGTATAGATATCGGCGCAATCATAGGTGCGGATGCCGACGTCGAAGGCGGCGATCAGGTCGGTGACGGCCTGGACGCGATCGATGGCGCCGTGTCCTCCGGCAAGCTGCCAGCCGCCGCGGATGACGCGGGAGATCTTATATCCGGGGCTGAGCTCAAAAGTCTTGGCGGTCATGCGGTTCATTCTCCTTCAGGCAACGGCACGGCCGTCGTTTCGGCATGGCTGAACCGCCGCTTGCTCGTTCTGACGATCCGCAGCCGGCTCGCGCAGTTGGGGTCGGGGCAGGCGATTTCCGCATCCGAGGTCATCCAGTCGTTCTTATGGGTTGGTCGCTGTTTGGCCGCGAGCAACGGCAGGACGGCGGATATCGAATAGATCGAAAAGCCCTGTCCCGGCGGCAGGGACAGCATTTCGCCCTTGAGCTCGAAATAGTCGCCCGGCTTGGCGCCGCAATAGATCGGCTTGCCCTCAGGTATGACGGCCTCGACCCTGAGATCGAACAGCTCGAAACTGTCGTCGACTGGTGCGGTCATCTCATATCTCCGCGCGCTCGAAGGTGACTTCGCAGGCGCCGTTGCGGCGAATGACGCCGCAGGCTGCGGCGAAATCTTCTCGTTCGTCGGGACGGACCTGGGCGACGACGCTGCCGGCAAGCCAGCCGATGGGGAACAGCAGGCGAGCACCTTGTCCATAAAACAGGCCGATATCGAAAATGGCGTCGGGGTTGCCGCCCCACATGCGCGGAGGCACATAGCTCAATATGATATCGCCGGGCTGTGGTGTCAGCGTTGCATTCTCCGCCGGCAGGGCGCTCGCATAGGAAGCGCCTATCAGATGCGCCGGCGGGACAGGGCAGGAGATTTCCGGGCCGGTCCACATCGCATGAATGCCGCCGACCACACGCGGCTCGCTGAGATATGTCCACAGAAAGGCTGCATTGTCCGGCGACTTGGCATCCAGCAGCGGCGCATGGACGTTGAGACCGGAGCGTGGTTCGGAGATCTTGATGGCGCGCTGGCTCATATGGATAGGCCCTTCTTCGCTTCTGCTTCCAGTTTGCTGCGCAGGAAGGTGAAGGGCCGGCTGATATCTGCGACCAGCGCATTGCGGGCTTCTTTGGCATCCTGTGCGGCCATCGCCTTGACGATGGTGCGGTGATAATGGGCAGTGTCGACCTCGCCGGCGTCGGAGAAGGCGTAGATTGCGACACGGATACAGGGACCTGATTGCAGCCATAGGCTCTCGATCATCGGGATCAACACAGCCGAGCCGCAGGCGCGATAGATCTCGAAGTGGAAAGCCTGATTGAGCGTCACCTCGCGGTCGACATCCTTCTTGTGCTTGAGGGCGCGCATCTCGTCCCATTCGCCAAGCATGCTTTCGATGGTGGAAATCTGGCGCGCGGTCATGCGGGTCGCTGCAAGCGCGATCGCCTCGCCTTCGATCAGAATGCGGGCACGCAAGAGGTCGTCCATGCGCTCGAGCGTGATCGGCGGCACGCGAACGGATCGGTTGGGGAGGGCTTCCAGCGCCTTTTCGGTGATCAGCCGGCCGAGCGCCTCGCGCACCGGCATGGTGCTGGTCATCAATGCGTCGGCAAGGCCTCGGATCGTCAGCACCTGGCTCGGCTCGAAAAGGCCGCCGATCAGCGCGCGGCGCAGCTCGGAGTAAACCCGGTCTTGAACCGTCTCACGGCCAACGGGCGCAAGCTGTGCGGCAATCGGATCGCTCTTCTCTGCGGCGGCCTTTTGCATTCGAAATCCCTTTTTCGGCTTGCAGAGTGGATTAAAGCTGATTAGCGTGATCAATGCAAGTGTGATCACAAATCAAATAATCAGGGAAGCGCAATGATCGCTTTCCGGCCAGAGGGATCTCATGAGTACGACCACTGAACGACATGGCGAGGACGCTCGGCCGGTTCTGAGCGCAAAGAACGTGGTGCGCCGGTTCGGCGGCATCACTGCCGTCGGCGATGTTTCGTTCGATGTGCGGCAAGGCGAAATCCTGGGATTGATCGGCCCGAATGGAGCCGGCAAGACGACGATGTTCGATCTGCTGGCCGGCAGCGTTGCTCCCACCAGTGGCGAGATCACGTTGAATGGCACGCCAGTTGCCGGTGAGGCGGCGCACCGCCGGATCGGCCGCGGTCTCGGACGCACATTTCAGATTCCGCGGCCCTTCCCCAATCTGACACTTCTCGACAATGTCATGCTGGCTG
>Ga0209922_103786_pt1 | contig 11605 bp, 8 predicted proteins | sample ThiBiot_500_biof_FD_183946 | JGI IMG/M metagenome (GOLD analysis project Ga0209922, IMG submission 183946) | Wastewater bioreactor microbial communities from Cape Town, South Africa - Thiocy_expt_500_biof (SPAdes) | ecosystem: Engineered > Bioreactor > Thiocyanate-remediating > Anaerobic-Aerobic ...
ATCAAACAAGAGAATCTTAGCAAAAAAGGATCGATCGAGATTTGCGTCATAAAAATACAAAGAAAAGAGAAAGTAATAGAATTGTTATCGGCAACATGTTATTGCCATTACATGCATATTTATGATGATTGCGTGTGCATGGGACATTCAAGGCCGAAAAACACAAGTCGACATCGAAAGATGTATTATAACGTAATATTGCATAAAAAACAACGACGACTAGGCATATAGGACAAGAGGAAAGAAAAGGCACCGAGAGAGGAAAAAAATTACATAATTCGATTCGGCAGAAAAACACATCGTACGCCGGAAACCGAATGCTGGTTTTCTAGCAACGATGAAAGAAAAAGGGAAAAACTAGTGATGATAGTAGAGAAATTCTCGTTTTTTGTTCTGTTCCTTTTGACGAGAGAGAAGAAGAAAAAAAAATGAGAGAAAGCGTCAACGGAACGTGTATTCAGTCTGGCGTCCTTAGCTTACGCAAGAGAAAAAAATAACAAAACAAAAACTGCTGTTACTGCCAATGACGTCGAGTAATAGTAGACTAATGCAATCACACATATATATATAATATAAGTAGAAGAGAGATTGAGAGAAAAAAAACGACGTAAGAACATAGAAAACGAGAAAGAGAGAGAGAGCGAGAGCGGGAAGACGACGAAGGAGAATCAAATCACGCAATCGCTCTTCTCTGTCATCGAGCGCTAGACAAAAACATCTTACTCGCTTTTCTTCCATATTCCTCATTCGCAAGGACATTCGTGTAGATTGATAAGATTGTTATTGTTGTTGAACGACAATAACACAAATCACAGCCCGGTGACGACGAAGAAAAAGCGTATCATTGCAACGATAATTAGAGCATGGTAAGTTTCTAATATCTGACATAACCCTAATCGAATTCCGAGTACTTTGAAAGAGAAAGAACAACGCTAGATTGTAAGAGACTTGTCAACAACTGTCAAACGTCCTACGATGAATTATTTCATAATATTTTCTTGTTGTTTTTTTTAATTATTATCCTAGGTTGGCTCAACGAACAACGACAATTCCAACAGTCAACATCATCGATTACAATTATTAGCTCAAGCTATTGAAAAAGTTGAAAACGCCTGTTCACAAAAACAATTGTCAACATTGACAAATCCATCTGCTTTGAAAAAACAACATCAATATTCTCTTGATACACTCGCAATGACATCGACAAATCAACACCCTCAACAAGATTTATTAATGCAATTATTTGCTCAGCAAAACGTCGCTGCTGTTATGGCTGCAGCCGCCGCTGCTGCACAACTTCAAGCACAACACCAGCATAAACTCGAACCGATTTCGCCTCCATCGACATCATCGGCTTCGTCGTCAATCGAAAGTCCAATTGACTTCTCATCGCGACGTTCAACTGACGATTTCAACGATTGTTCATCGCCATCGTCAATGTTACAAAATCTTCAAACATCACCGACGCCAACAAAAACAACGAACTTTCCGTTTTTACTCACCAACAAAAATGGCAAACCAACACGGCCATTCAAAGCCTATCCACGCGAGCCGTTAATGTTACCCATAGGCTTCTGTCCGAATCCAACGAGTGAACAAAGTGCAATTCTTGCTGAAGTCGCTAGTCGAACAGCATCGAATCGTAAACGTTTCGTTCAAACGCCAGATCGATTTAAACAACGTTTACATTCGCATCATAATCTTCAACAACAACAAACATCGAGTTCAACGCATTTTATTTCATCGAACGGCACACAAATCTTACAACCGCCGAAGAAACGCCATCGAATGATGGACGATTCAATGGTTAACGAAGATAAACCGAAAGCAAATGACAATAATCAAGATGAAATAAATGGAAATGTCAAAGATGATGCTTATTGGGAGAGACGAAGGAAAAATAATGAAGCTGCTAAACGTAGCCGAGATGCACGACGTGCTAAAGAGGATGAAATTGCTTTAAGGTACGAATCGATTTCATTTTTTCCGCTGTCTCATTCTCATTGCGTATTATGTGTTTTTAGAGCAGCAATTTTAGAACAAGAAAATATCAAACTACGTCTTGAACTTTCACAATTGAAACAAGAAACAGCCAAATTACGATGCATGATCCATGCATCATCATAAGTCATATATATATAAATGTATACATAGATGTAAATTCTCTCGCTCTGATGTTCAGACTCGGTGACGAATCATTTCTTTTTCTTTTTTGTTTTCCTAACACTTCTACGAAAGTATTTATTCATTTCTTATTCATCGAGTTATTCGATCTTTTTTTGTTTTTCTTTATTTCTGCTAAGCAGTCAACGAATACGCATGAGAGAGCCGAGCTCATCGAAATCAGCGTATTCATCGATTTGTTTAGTTTTCTCTCTCTATTTCGTTTTCTTTTTTTCTATTTTGCCGTGTATAAGTGGCCATTTATTTAGTTTACCGATAAGCTTTATTATCTAACGTTTTAATGACGTCGTTGAATGTTTTAGTGGTTCTTGTTTCGTTTCGTTTTTTGTCGTTTTCTACGCAATATCCAGCTGCTTCTCTCCTCTATCTATCTTTTATCTTTATTAGAAATTGATTTTCGAATCAAATTTACTCATTTTCTATTGTCTTTACATAACACATACATACACATCGCAGGCTGTTTTTTTTTTTTTTGAAAATAAAAATATGAAATGAATTTGATTATAAAGACAAAAAAAACAACAACATCCACTCAGGAATTCGATGAAATTGAATCAATAGAATTAACAATAACATATGGGTCTTCCATATGTTCTTACAATAGTAAAAAGTTCAAAAAATATTTTCGTCGTTAAAAATAATTTGTTGTCTAGTTTTTTTTTTGGCCTGGATTTAACTATCCATTTCCTTGTCTGACAATTCTCAAGTGAAAGATCAAAAGTTTTTATATTTTCGATAACAAAAACACACACACACACTTTCGCATTCAATCATTTGAATAGCATATGGTCGAATTGTCATGCCTGACCTTTTCACATCATCATAATCATAATGATGATGATGATTTGAACATTTCGTAATTAATCATTTTTCATTTATCTTCTGCCTTTTTTTCTTTATTCCGTTAAACATCTGCTTTTAAATACACAAATTCTTTCAATGATGCAAAGATTACCTAAACAGATTGCAACATTTAAATTATGTTTCGTTTCCGAACGAATTCGATTGGTCGAAAAAAAAAAAACTTAAATAAACTCGATATTCAATCTCACTCTTCACACATACGTGTGACAAGGTCACTTAATATTGTTCAATGATCATATAACACTATGATAATAAACGAACAAAAAACTAATATATGCATCTATCTGATTTTCTGCTTGATCTCATATTGAAAGGAAAACTTTTTCGCTGATATCAATCGCATATCATCAAATGATCTCAATAAGCAGAGGTTTTCTTTTTCGATGAAATAATCAAGATCGTTCATACGCACACACACACAATGTGTAATTAGTGCGAACATTGAATGACCAGTGACCTATGCTTGTGTGTCCAATCTGCGTTGCGGTATTTTTTTTCTCTCTTATTTCATTCACATCGATCACCAAAGAGCTCAAGCTGCGTTCAACAATGTTATTTAATTCATCTCTCTCTCTCTCGCTGTCTCTTGTGTATATGTATTTTTCTTTTCGTTCCTTGCATGACCTTGAGTATGTGAGCAAACTGATGGTCAAATAATTCTTTTTCTCTCTCTCTCTCTCTCTTCTTTTCTTTCGCTGACCTCACAAATTCATTCTCATAATCAACGGGGGTCAGCAATTCATTGCTTTATCACTCACACGGAAGAGAGCCGTTAGAAACGACCTTGCGCAATTTCAATTTCGTTATTTCAAAAATAGAAAAATCGACGACGAGCAAATTTTGCTTTATCAACATAACACAATAGCCATTCGTTCTGTTGCCGCAGGTGGATTATTCAATATCTAACGTAATGGTGAGTAACGGCGAAAATCTATTGGCGAATAAAAAAATTCAATGTGTGCATTCCATAAGCGCGAAAAAGAGAAGAGAGAGAGAAAAAGAGAGAGAGAGAAGAAAAAAGAGAGAGAATATATTTGTGTACACTTGGTGATCAATGATCAAGTTGAATAGCTGATGGTGAGTTATCCAAATTGAACATTGCTTAATCTTCATCCGAGCAGGTCGGCTAGTTATGACATCAGGATTTGTTAGGGTTCAGTAGATGTATGTCAATACGTCTCACCGTTCTCGGATAATGATTAGTTTGTTCTCTGATGACACACATTCGTTTTCATCTCTCCATTCATTTGATTTTGTTTTTTGTTCGAACATTAGATTGCACCACAACTTCATTTCTTAGCTGATATAGCTGATCGAATGGAACAAATCAATCATCAAGATGATGAACATGATCAATCATCGAACGAAGAGAACACACACGATGATCATCGACAATTATTATTCAAATATCTTGCTGAATCATTGCAAAAACAACAGCAATTAGGACCGATTGATTTCTCTTCGACATCGAATTTAACGAAAAAAGAAGTTCAAAATGATGATGAAGACGAAGGTGATGACGTCGACGATCAAGAACAAGATGAAGATGTAGATATGACCAACAAACAATCACCATCAATGTCAATGATTCCGCCATTGTTACTTCGTAACAAACACGGCAAACCAACTCGTCCATTCAAAGCTTATCCACGTGATCCACTTTCATTGCCACTCGGTTTCTATTCGCCGCTAGTTCCGTCATCGGACAACATTTTAAATGTCTTAGCATCGACAACCGAAGACTTTTCGAAACAATTTCGAAAACGTATTCAACAAGCTCACGAACGGCTATCGACTCGACCCAAAGATTCGCCAACGAAAGGTGCTAGTCAAGAGAAAATGCCAAGTCCATCATCGACACCAACCATCATTCCACCAAAGAAACGTTACCGACCGAATACACCGCCACCGGAAATTTCAACATCGAACTTAAGTCAACAAATGCATCAGGAAGGTGACACCAAAGATGAAGCTTATTGGGAGAGACGAAGGAAAAATAATGAAGCAGCAAAACGAAGTCGTGATGCACGACGAGCTAAAGAAGATGAAATTGCACTTCGGTAAGATAGAGAGATGATTTGTTGTTTCGATTGAGACGTTGTTTGGTACATAGGGCGGCTTGGCTTGAACAAGAAAATCTCAAACTTCGACTTGAAAATGCACATTTAAAACAAGAAAACATTCAACTTCGTTGTCAAATCTACGGTTCAGCAGATCTATCCAATTCATCATCGCAATCCTAAGAATGATGCCGAGTTTTTCTTTCTTTTTCTTTTTTGTTCAATTACTTTTTTTTTCTTCTTCATTTCTCAATTATTCTTGTTCCTCTTTTTGTAGTAGAATTTCTTTTTTTTTCTTCTTGCCGTGAATTCAAATTGCTCATGCCATAATGAGGCTCATATTTGTCTCTTGTATTTACATCATCCATGTTGTCATATTCTTCTTTTCTCTTTTGCATCATTTTCCGTCTCTCTCTCTCTTGATGTAAGTGTGTTTGTTATTGAAAATAAATAAAAAGTCTAGGCAAATGAAAAATGATCTAATTTGTATTCGTTCTCAGATGACATCATCATAATCAATCGTTGAACGTATTCAAAGATAAACCGATCGACATGATTCAATGTTGTTTGATGTTTAGTCATGCATAGAAGTTCTCTTGTCTAATAGTATCCATGTGTTCACATTTTCTCGTTTTTTGAAAATGAGATGCTGAACATCATTTCAGGACAATCTTCAGTTTGTTTGTTGCGCATTCAAGATTTTGTCCGTTGCATGGGTGAACCAGATTGAACATACGTTCGTCTCGGAATGATGATTATGAGAAGCTTGTTAGTTAAAGAGAGCAAAGGTCAGAATTAGCCAATTTAGTATTGAATGACCAGAGAATATTACATGACTTGTTTCGCTTTTTTTTATATTATGGTCAATTACTGTCCAATATCGAGTTTATCTGAGAGATTAAATTCATCAGGGAGACGAAGAAGCATCGTCGAGAATAAGTGACAAATATTTGAGTTTGAGTTTAGAATCGTAATCCGTTGGTTAACACATTATTATCTACCGACACTTTGTGAAAGTTAGATAATACTCTGCGAATATATTTTAATTTTATGCATGCATATTGAAATCAATCACTATGAAAAGATTAAAAGCGAATAACGACGGCCACTGATCCATCAAATTGGATATCGCTTATGCAAGGATCATTAGATCGCTAATAACAGGTGTGCTCAAGAATTTCATGGAAAAGATCAATCGAAAATGCGAGGATAATCAACAGAGGTCGGTATTGTCTGACGAAGACAATCTGAGTACTATGTGAAAGGTTAGCAATCGAGATCCAATGCGATTGCTGTATGCATTTTTTCTACGATAGATCGGCAGACTAATTTTAACTGAGAACCGACGATGTCTACTCATTTTCTCAGATTTCCTGGTGAAATTTTACTTGAAATTTATAAATATCTTTCGAATGCTCAAATATTCGTGTCATTTTACGGGCTCAATGAACGTTTGGATCAATGCATACGAGCTCATTGTCAACATTTGTCGTTAGCTGATCTAGCTGTTCAACAATTTCATTGGTTTTGTCGAGTGATTTTGCCACAATTTGGCACGCAGATTCGTTCGTTACTTCTTAGCGATTGTCGATCGGTTCTCGAAGGCAAATGTTTCTTGGACTATTTTGCTAATAATATGTCAACAGTATTTCCAAACTTAGAACGAATCAAACTCGATTGTTTTACTGCTGATGAATTAAATCAATTTCTGCAAAGTTTAAACAATCTTGTTTATTTACATGAAATTGAAATTCCTGGTCTACTTACCGATCAGCCGAATCTATTAGAAATTGTCTCACAATCGAATCAAAATCGGTTCAGTCTCATGAAATTCAAAGCGAATACTTTCACATTTCCAGCAGAGCCCTGTTTTAATATTCGTCAATTGACCATTTGTCTTCCGACATTAAACAAATTATCTGATCTTTTCAAAGTCGTGCCTCATGTTCAAGATCTCGATATCACAATCGAAGAAATCAGCATGTTAGGAGCGGATTATGATGACGTTTTACCGTTGCAATATTTGACAAAATTCTTTCTTCGATGTTATCATCATTTCTGGACAATCGAAGAAGTTGAAGCATTACTGAAAATTTTGCCAATTCTGAAATCTTTTTCTTTGCAAATTTCGACACAAGACAATGATTTAATAAATACTGAACACTTGTCCAAGATTCTTCCGACGACACTCGTAGAATTTAACTTTTCTACTCGTTATTTTTATGATTCAATCGACGAAATCGATCGAGATTCATTGTTAAAATTTCATTTTCCAATTGTGTGTCTTGTCGATGAAAATCTTCAACAAGCTTTTCTTCACACGATTCCCTATCGATTTCCTCTGCTGAAAATTTCATCACCAATGGCTAAACAAATGTCGACATATCAAAACTATCAACATGTCGAAATGTTCTACGAAAATCACGGCATGACATTAGCAGAATCATTGCCAATTGTCTCTCGCTGTCGTCGAGTCAAGGAAATTTCGATTCAATTATACGACAAAGTCGTACCTTCCGAACCAAGTAGATACGCATTTGAAATCAGATAATGAAAATCTCATTTTTCTATTCCATTAGTTCCGCTGCATGATCTTTCGACATATCCGAAATTAACCTATTTGACATGTCTTTGGTATTCGCACTCATCACATGATTTCCAAGCATTAAACTATCTTCTTCAAATGTCAGTCAATCTCAATCAATTATTTATTGGATTTGAAAATCTCCAACCGGCTTTAAATGATGCAGAAACATGTCAACTTTTAGGACAACGCATCATTCATTTGTTAATTCTTCGTTCGACGCCGGCAACACCTACTGTCTTAACTGAAGACTATATTCCGCAAATTCATCGAACATTTATTCGACTTCGACATTTGCAAATCGACGTCACTCATGGGCCATTAATCGAATCAATAGCTCTTTCGATTCTAAAGACATTTGAGAAGAAAATGGATTTCATTTCACTGGTCGTCGAAGGAGAAACGCAATCCGATGAATTGAAATCGAACGCACGGGAATGGCTTCTAAAACATACGCATCTGAATCATAAATTCGATGCCGAATTCGTTGAGAAAACCAATCGTTTTTTGTTATGGTTGTAAAATAGTTCCTTCCGTTAATTATATTAAAAAAAACGGTTGTTTTCCTCTCGCACAGACGAAGAGAAAAGAAAATATATATTTGTATTCATTCGCACCTATGTTGTCATCATCAATTACCATTCATTTATCATCAAAAACAATTTTATTTCTCACGAGAAAACGCATTATTCTAAATCGAATTCGAACAAATAACGGCAAATCTCGATTTCAATATATGTCATGTATTGCCTCATAAATATTTGCCTATTTTTTTAAAAACTATGCGAGTTCCCTTTAGACTATGTGATGCTTCATTAATGCCAATGGATTCCCTATTGATTATTATTATATTTGTGCGTGTTATGAAATCGATGATTGAACATGTTGTCGAATAAATTTCTTCTTTTCTTTTTTTTTTGTTGTTATCATATGAAAAAAAAACACGACGATCATCACGATCAGTTTTTTTTGTTCTTACAGTTCGGTTGGGTGTCACCTGTCGTTTTCTTCACATCATCGGTCTATAATTTTCGAGATTACTTAGTTATATATCGCGTGCACGGAACTTCTTGCAGCATCTATCCATATGTTTTTGTAAAACAAAATCTAATAATAATAATAACCGGTCGAAAAAAGAAGTCTATTATCATCTTTTTTTACGGTCAGATTATTCTTTTTTTTCAAACGCGTCTGAAAATAGAACAAAATTTTATTCCTAAAGCTCATTTCGCCTGTCTACTAAAGATAATAATAATAATCTCAACTTTAATTCTCGTAATTTAACAGAATATGTGTGTGTGTGTGTGGTGAGTCAAGTGCTAATCAATTTGTCTTTCTTTCTTGTGCAAATAAAAACTAGATCGATTTTCTTTCCGATTATGAAAATCGATCGATATTAATTAGATGAGTAGCAGCATGGAGAAAAAAAATTGCTAATTAAATCAATTATATTTTGACTATTTGATCTTGTCTCGTCGTTTTTTTTTTTCGTCGAAAAGAAAAAATGTTCACGAAAATTTATTCTGTATTAACATTGATGATTAATCATTTATTTTATCGAAAGAGATACACCCTATTGTGCTGCTTATTTTCTTCGTCGATCGAGTCGAGATGCGCTCATGCAAGAAACAGACCGAGTGTTGTTTTCTTTCTCTCTCAGATCATCTTGCAGAAAAGTAATAACATGCATGCCAGTTACCCTTTTCATTGAAATCTTGTTGATATTATATATTTTTTGTTTGTGTAGGGAAGTATTATATTTTTCTATTTACTCAATATGATAACAAAAACAAGATATCCAAAGGGGAGGGGAAAACGAGCGAGAAAGGAAAATGGAAAGAGTATCTTTACTCTATCTAATAACATTATCATTGTCGCTTCGTTGAGCTCTCGCGCGAATGTCAGAGAGGAAAAACTAGTAATTGTCTGAAACATCAGCAAGTTGTATCAACACTTAACTAACAAACTATATTTTCCCATTTTTTCTTCTCTCTCTCGCGTGCCTCCTACGTGTTTATGTCATAATATCAATAAAGAAACCGATTCTTTCCATTTTCTTTTTCTTCTTCTTCTTCTGCTCTTTCAATATTATGAACGATAGGAGACCGAGAAGAATTCGACTTGTGCATTTTTGTCTGCTGATATTAATGACAGCTTTTCTTTTGACATAAATTGATTATCACACAAGTAGCAACACCACGAAATAGTTTTTCATATGGCAATTTTGTCGATGGTATGTTCGTCGTTTATTCTCATTCAAAGGTCACATTTCTGTTCGGTTTTTCTTCAAGAGATTTAGCTATTTCGATAAGATTCTATTTGACTTAGAAAGATGACAAGAACAGTTGGATATGTCATCAATTGAAAAAAAAAGAAAGAGACAAACAATTCAGTCGAAAGTCAATATTGTTTTTTTTTGTCTCGATGCGTAAGTAAATCATTTGGAGAAAGAAAAAGAGCACGTCTGCATATTAACTAGGTCATTTTCAGAAATATGACATGATCTGTTTTAATATAAATCGATCGATCGAACGTTCTCGTTGTTTGTTTTTATCACGAATAACTCGCTAATTCATATCAGGTTTAGACAATTAGGTGAAACTAGGTCTATTTTCCATAAATAATTCTCTTGCAAAGTAGTTGATATTTCTTTTGCTTGTATCGGTTCTGTATCCATTATCCTAATGATAATGATGTCATTTTCTTTCACTAGCAGATATATTTACTTCGACGTTTATTTATTGATGAAGAAAACACACACGCACACACACACACACACATCAAAACAAAAAACACCACTCAGGCTGATCATAAGTTAAGTACGAATGTTGTGAATAGGATCTTTTCAAGATAGTAAGTTGTCTCTTCTCGACTTGTTCTGCATGTATTTTAATATGTTCTCGTCATCTCGATAGAGTCGAAATTCTCCTGAGAAATCGATTTGTTCGATCGCTGGACATAATTGTTGATGAGATTTTCAAGTTGCTGTTAATAAAACTAATGTTTCATTTGATAATCGATTATTTTATGTTAAGAAAGGGAAAGAAAAAGACGACGAAGAACTGCGAATAGAATGATCATTATATGCTTCATCGGACAATATTTTCAAAAGAAAAGCAAAATGCATAGGTCTCAAAGAAAGATTGATTAGAGAGCACATCATAACAACAATAATAATAATAATAATAATCGTAACGTTGATGAAGACGGACAGATAGATTGATGACGTTGTCGAAGAAGAGGAATTTCTCTATTTCGATATTTGTGTATGTCTCTGAGATAGATAGATAGATAGATAGAAAGATATGTTTATAACATGTGTTGAGTGAAATTAGAAGGCAGAGGTGGAAAAACGACAAGGTGTCGATTTGATAGAAGAAGCAAAAATATTCGAGTTGAATAATAATTATGTGTCAACTCAAATTTAGTGTGATTAAATCATTTGACGAATTCGATTCGTATTGTACTTAGTTGCTTATTTTCATCTCGTCGACAATAGTAAGATGTTTTCTTGTAATTAACAATCTCTCTATGTGTCTGTGTTTTATATACTTGAGATATGTTATTCGAGTTGATTTCTTTCTTTGTATTCATCTAATTGTCTTTTTTAGATCCTGATTGAGAAGAAAATATTCTTAGTTGTTGTTTGTTTCAGATTCCGATAGAGAAGATGAAGAACACCAACGAAGTCTTTTGTTCGGCGTGATCCGAACAAAGACACAACCGTTTGCCTTTTCCATTCTTCATCTTCTCCTCAAATCGCTTTGTCCTTCAATAAATAGTGAGAACATGCGTTTAATAGTTAACCCTCAAGATAGTAGGAGTTGTAGTAGTACTACTAGTAGTTGTCATAGTGGTAATAATGATATTGATGACGACACACAGACAATCAATTTGGCTAATGTTCCGCATA
>Ga0209922_103787_pt1 | contig 11605 bp, 9 predicted proteins | sample ThiBiot_500_biof_FD_183946 | JGI IMG/M metagenome (GOLD analysis project Ga0209922, IMG submission 183946) | Wastewater bioreactor microbial communities from Cape Town, South Africa - Thiocy_expt_500_biof (SPAdes) | ecosystem: Engineered > Bioreactor > Thiocyanate-remediating > Anaerobic-Aerobic ...
AAATTGTCAAAATTCATTCAAGCGTCATGCAAAATAACCAAATTCTATAGGAAATCATGGTATATCATAGTGAAAACCCATGAAAAATTTGACGAACCCTGCTCGTCTGTGAACTCTTTCGATTTTAGGATGTATTGATTTTTTGAGCATAGGAAAACAGTGCAAAAGTCAGACTACAATCGAGTTTCTCCGGTTCCTTGATTGCGCAATTACAATTGTCAATTTTTGACGGCGAAAAACGATGTTCCCATGTAAATATTTTTTTAATATAAACGCGCTTTTATCGCGCTTGAACCGCGAGCGAAACGCTCAAGGTGAAACGCGTTTAAACGCGGCTGTGGTGAAACATTTGATGCGTGTAGACGCGTTTAGATTAAGTGCGTTGACACGCGGTTTTACGCCAACTGCGTCTACACGCAGTTTTATTGGTTTGAATATTTAGGTAAAATTGAAAAGCTTGAACTGCGTCTAAACGCCGTGAATGTTTCACCTACGACGCGTTACAAAATAAAACGCGTTTTTACGCGGTTTCAACTAGTTCTGCGAAGAAATGCGATTCTATTAAATGTGCGTTTAATTGCGACTGAAATTTGAACTGCGTTTAATCGCGACTAAAAATTGAACTGCGTCTAGACGCGTTAGGACTGATTTATTAATAAAAAATATTAATATCTCAGTTCGTCTCAGCCTTGATCTGAGTTGCCATCGATCGCCTCTACCAATGGTCTTTACCTAACTGTATAGGCCAACGAACTGTTTGCATGTCGAGATGTTGATGTATCTGAAATAATAGAAAGTAGATTAGAACAAGTGAACTAATGATTAAGAAACATGTATACATACCGTTCAGCCATATATGACCACAATCAGTACTGATTCGAATGTGAACTCTACGTAATTGTACTGTCTTAAATAAAAGGAAAACATGATTGGAATATGATACTAAGTGACTGAGGACCTTGATACACTTTATCATATCCAAAAACGTTCGAATCTAATGGTATTTCATTTGTTCAATCATACTTAATAATAAAATGAACATGTAATTAAAACATCTATATGTGTGCATAAGAGTGAAAATGATCATTGCAGCATCCGGTTATTGAATTTCTCCTTTTTTTCTGATTCTAAGGTAAATATGTTCTACAAATATATTTAATTAATTCATATTATTTTCAAGTAACAAATGGGATAATGTAGAGTATATTGAGAGGAAAGATTACACTTGTTAAAAGACGAAAAGCGCAAAGTATGGTAGACGCAGTGATGAAGTATATATGTCTATCCGCATTCCAGAGAAGACATCGACTTTTCCTCGCTTCCGTAAAACATATGTAAGCAACTCAAATTTCACTAAAACATTCTATTAAAATATAGATTACAGAAGAAAATAAGTTTCTGTCGTTATTACAATTATTTTTCTTGAGCTTTGGAAACACTGGAATTTGTGTGCATACAAAAATAATTAACAATTAAAACGCATAAAGGTACGCCATCTATTTTTATTATTAGTAGTGTACTGTTCTAGCAAAATATAAATTGAATATAAAATAGATATCATATATTCACACATGGAATTATAAATATTAATTTTCTCAATAAATTTTTTTCCGAATAAATAGTTTCCTTTCTGAGAAATTCGTTCCGTTATGAAAATGAATCATGTTCATTGTATATGATGAACACATAGAATGGGAAAATCGCATTTGAAGATGTTTTTGAAACTTTAAACTTATTTTTCCGGAACTTCAGTCGATTTAATGTACACAACAAGGAAAATCGTTCATCTCTTTCATATTATCAATATTTTTGCTGACTTTGTATCTATTTCAGATGGGTAAAAAAAGTTCACGTCGAGATTCGATCAACAGTACTTATTCTCAAGATAATTTGTCAATTGCGAGTGCTCAATGTGCCGATGATGATACACATGCAATAGTTCAACGAGAGACTGACAAACAAATATTGTTAGTGCCGTTGAATACGTTTATTAATTTTGGAAAGGTGGTTAAAGTTGGCGAAATGGCAACATTCAAAAATGCAATGGAGCCTCGAAAATCGGAAAGAGGAAAAGTTTTAGTTTTCGGTATCATTATTATTGTTCAATATATTCGAATCTGCTTTTTTTATAGGAACTGAAGAATTATGTACGAATCAATACGAAGTCTTCAAAGATGATTCCGAAAAAGAAAATCGTTCGATCAAAGCAACTGAAGGTGATTATAGTTAAATTGAACGATTACAAATATGGAAACGTTAATTGAAATCGACAGAAGTTTTCTTACTTGATGTTTTGAATCTTTCGAATATAATCCACATAATACTCTCAGTTTAAATAAATATTTTCTGATTTAGGTACAAAAGCTTCATCATCATCGACATCATTAACATCATCAGGTGCAGCAAGTGTCGATGCACGTCAACGAGGTAAATTGCATCCTTACATAGAGCATGATGAACATGTATGGATTTAGAACATGTGAAACAACATAAATCGAATTGTGCAAGCAAAAAGCCATCGACACTTAAAGAACATTCTCAATTGAATGGTACGCCGCTTTTTTTTCATGGTCCCCACCGAAAAAGACAATTTTATCGTTGATTTTTTAAAATAACCGTCAAGCATGCTTTTAAAATGATTTGCTTTCTCTTATAGTCGATAATGATCATAGTCAAATCACGAATAATAATTTGCATTTAACCAGTCTTGATACTACCAGTACCATTTATGTTGAACCCACATCATCAACACATACAGACAAAAAGAAGCATCGAGTGAAACGAAAGCTATATAGCGATGACAGCGATCTTGTATCAGAGAATAATTCTGTATTTGAACGTAGTCATCTATAAGAAAATTAAAAAGAATTCTTGTAAACATTTTTCTTACGATTTTACATAGAAAACGATGCGAATGATTACGAGAAACGTACGACAACATCATCACGAAAAAAACAAAGAGCAGTTCAACATTCATCGTTGCACAAGTCACCAACTGCTAATCATGATCGAAAAATCCAAAAGAAGAAGATAGCCTCTGATGATCGTTCAAGTCAAGCACGAACTCCCATCGTATCTAACTCATTCAATGACGTTGATAGTTGTACGACAAAATTTAATTTCTGAAATCTATGAAGTTAATTTTGATATTTAGCTTCTGACGATGATCTTACAGAAGAGAATAAAACAACAACAGAAATTAAATATGTTGCATTGAAAACATATCATCGACTAGAGAAAACTTGTGAAAATCTCAAGAAAGAAAATCAAAAATTGAAAGAAAAAATCAATCAATTACACAAGAAATACATTCGTAAGATAAACATATACGTTCATTTTTAATGTCTCATTAACTTTCGATATATTCAAATTGGGCTTGACTTTTTTTTAGCAATGCCAAATAGTGCAGTTCAAGCTTGGATTCTTGAAATTGCTAAAACGATCAATGGTCAATTATCAGTTGGTGATATCGAAGCTTATGCTCGGCTTTTGGGTAACGTCGATCCAAAAGAGCTCTTAATTTGCTTGCAAAATAATGGATCGTGTTCTACTCGAAATATCATTCGTTTACTATATTCTACAAAAGAACTATTGGAACTAAATGGTCCAGACGCTGTCTCTCCAACGAAAAGAAAAACGATTCGTAGTAAGTATATTTCGACCAACGTTCTTTCTTGTAAACCATTAGAGAATCTGGCTAAATTATCGTTTTGTTTTGAAGGTTTTGTTGAATCACGATATGGTTCCATGGACGAGCGCAGCTTCAATGAAGCAATTCATGGAGTGTTTAGATATACGAAATTAACATTTAAGTCAAAAACAACAGAAAACACTCAACAAACACCTGCGGAAGTTGAAAAATCAGCCGGTCAACAACGATCAATCAAAGATTATTGTTTAAAAACATCGAAATTGCATAATCAAGAGAAAAAAAAGAAAACACTTACTGTTGTACCATCTGATTCAGATGATTCTCGTTTTTAATAGCTTTTACTTGTTTTACATTAGATGATTTCTCTATTAGCATATAGATGTCTACAAATTAAACTAGGGTACAAAATAAAAATATATTTTATGATTTCTAGATGACCTCTAGATCAACTGACTGGCGGCGTCGTCGTCGAGCGAGAGAAAATCTCTCTTATGTGACATTGACGAATACTGAAACTACCAGCTCGAACACCGACAAGTATCTCAATCATTAAACTAATTCTATTGCTCTCTATATGAATGCTTAATAATATTTAGTTCTTACGAATCTTCACAACAAGATCTTTCTGCATTAAATAAAGGTCAATCAGACCATAGCTTGAATGATCTGGATTTATCTGGCGAGCAATCATCTTGCTCATCAACTGATAATAATTCTCGGACATCTTTGTTTGATATCAATGATTCGTTATTATCTGTAGAAATAGAAACTGATTTACGAAATGAAGAACTGAAATCAGATGAAATGGAAGATGTGGAAAATATGGAATTCTTGAATTTGTAAGCTATGAAGTTGTTTACTTTACAGTTTGAACAACGAAAATGAGAAACATTTGACATTCAATAAAACGAGATTTGCAATACGACGTTGTTTAATTCAACCTTATGCATATTTTTATTGTCACTCCTTTGCTTTGAGTTTTTAATTTATTTTTCCTTCATGTTTTAAGTTCTAATGAACCAACGACACGTGAAATCGCTTCTGTTCTGGTGATATTAAAAACTCGGCACAAGATATCTAACCAATGTTTGGATGATATATGTCGGCTGATGCGAACTTTGAAGGTTTCGCAAGCACCACGAAGTTCTGCACACATAAAACGTATTTTTTTGCCTGAACCAACAACTCATTTGACATCAATAAGATATTTCTGTTCGGTATGCAAGTCATTATCTTCTGTTGATACTCGATGCTCAAACGAACATTGTCCAGAAAAAAAAGGTTTCAGCAATCGCCCACCTACTTTTCTTCGAATGAATTTAAAGCCTCAAATAAAAGACATTTTATCACGTTTTCCGTCGCTTCAATCCAGACAACAACCTGATTCGAATCTCATCGACGTTTATGATATTACTCATGGAGATGTGTACAAGAAAATACACGAAAAACATGGTAATGGTTTTATTTCTTTAACTATGAATGTTGATGGCGTTGAAATTGCAAAATCTTCAAAATCATCCTTGTGGGTGTTTACTTTTGCTATCAATGAAATTAAAAGATCCGAACGATTTAAAATACAAAACGTAATAATTGGTGGTATATCATCCGGTTCATCCAAACCAACTCGAACAGAAATGGGCATATATTTAGGATCTATTTGCAATGAATTAAAAATCTTAGAAAATCTACACCGCTATGAAAATAATGAGGGAATTATTGAACGGTTACGAGTATTTCTGATCGCTGGCTGTATGGACAAGCCTGCACAAGCACTTGTGCAAAATGTTAGTGAACCGACTGGCGCCTATGGATGTGGAAAATGCCTTATAAAGGGTAAATGAACTGATAAAGATAATCATAAAAAAGTTTCATTGAAATATTTTATTTTAAATGAACTTTTAGGGATAACAGTGTCGACCAAATTAGATAGTAAACACAAGATTCGAGTATTTCCAATAGGACGGACAGACGAACAATCAAAACCTCGTAATAATCTAAATTATGATTTAAAGATGGCTATACCAGAACAACTTCGACCAACGAAAAAAGAAGCTTATAGAGATTATATGCATGGCTATTTAGGCAAATGTTGTTTACGAGATTTACAATATTTCGATGTTGGACAATCATTTGCATTTGATACTTTACATAATCTCTATCGTGGAACTTTTGTAAATAAGATTTTTATGCTAGAGAGATTATTTTGATTAAAAAGCAACTGATTAATATTTATAGGCACGACTACTTGATCTATGGTTCAATACTAAATATCGTTTTCAGGAATGGTCTTTAACATTAAAAATCAACTTGATCGATGTTCGTTTATCTACTTATCAATTTCCAACGGGAATTTGCCGGAAACCAAGAAGTATATTGAAATATACCGAATTCAAAGCAAATGAACTACGGTCTCTTCTTATTTTTGGTTTTCCCATATTGGCTATGTATTTACCTGCTAAGTTCGGGCGACATTTCTTATTATTGGCCACAGCAGCAAACTTTTGTGAATCGAAAACATTTTGCACTGATCAAATCTCTTATATAAAATCCTTGGTAGAGGAATTCATTTTCGAATTTCCATTACTGTATGGTGAAAGAGAAAATGTTATTTCAATTCACACAGTTATTCATTTGACCGAGTCAATCAAACAATTTGGTCCTGTCTACAATTATTCTACATTTAGCTTCGAAAGTTATTTAGGTTCGTATGAATCTTTAGGTTAGAGAGAGTATTCGTTAATCGTAATGTAATGAAACTTACAATATCGGAAATAAGCAAATAATTGGATTGAAAACACGAAAGTTATTTTTTATGGAGGCATGAAGGATCAATAGAATTGATGTTTGCTTTGAATTTAATGGCTGCATAAGTCGTTTCGATCCGTCAGTAACAGAATTTTATCTAAATGAATAAAAAAAACATGTTTAAAAAGAAGAACAAAATGTTTTCTTTCATGGATATTCTAGGAACATTGACAGCAGCTGTTCATTCAACACGAAAACATGCATTAGAAATTCAAAATAACTTACAACTTCTCCGATCAGCTGCTATTGACATCAACAAGAAATCGTTCAATTTTCAAATGAGCGAGTTCATCAGTCAGGTTCAACCTCATCTACGAAACAATTTCTCATCGAATTTGATCGAGTCAATTCAATTTAAAAATATTGATAATAATAAAAATAATTTAAAAGACCTTCGCTCAATACTTGGCAACGAAATACAGTTATATAAAGTTGTTAAATGTAATGGAAAACAATTTAGTATTGTTGAGCATAAAATTAACGGTCAAACAAATGATTCATGTATTTTGTACACACTGGCTAAAAAGACTCGTGTTGGTTTTATCACGTCAATTATTAAGACAGCTTCGGATCGAAATGATTGCATCGTTCAAATTCGAGATGTTCCAGTCGATCGATATTTAACAATCAATTTGCATGGCACCAACATAACTTGCAAAAATGTTATGTTTTCGAAATCCAACCAAAGACATAGTTATTTCTTTATTAAATTGGCTGATGTGAAAGAGAAACTACTACATGTTTATGATAATTCAACGAAATGTTTTATTTTATTTCGCTTTCCAAATATGATGGAATCTTCTTGAACACTGTTATAGAAATAAATTAGATGATTTTCTCTTATGCAATTCTATCAGTCTCAGTCAATGCACTTTTGCACCATTGAAGAAATCACTTTTTATTTTTTGTCTATATGAACCCATTATGAATGGAAAACGCGTTCAAACGCAACCAAATATCATTATTAATTGCGTTCAAACGCAAAAACAATCTCTAACTCGTTTACACGCGTGTAGTAAAGGCTTTCAAAACGCGTATAGACGCGTTTCAGTAGTGGAACGCATCCAAATGCGGTTATTTAAAATTTTCAACCGCATGCAAACGCCAATTTATCAAGAACTGCATCTAGACGCGTTAGAAACCATATTTGATCGCGGTCAAACGCATTCCTGTCTAAAACTCGTCTACACGCAGAAACATAAGTTTTTCTAAACGCGTTGAACCGCAATTCAGAAATACATGCACCTAAACGCGCCCAAAAGTGACTTTTTCCTGCGTTTAGACGCAGTTGATCATAATATTGCGTCTACCTGCGATGAATCTGCGTTTGGTGTTTACATGGGACATGTTTATGTTAAATTTTAATCAATTGAAAATAAAAGTAGAACATAAATTGGTCTCACTTTATGAATAATTGATCGATTATAACGACGATGATGTCATTTTTCCATTACTTTACAATTCTTTTGTTCATTGAATTCCAATATCTTATTCAAATGAGACTGTTCTTTCTTTTTTTAATGCATTAATTAGAATACATTAGTCTATAATGAAACCATAAAGAAGATATTTTGTCTAGAAATATAATCAAGCTCAAACAAAAAAAAATATCCATAGAATAGGCATTTTTTAAAAATCTTTTCATAATTCGAAAGAAGATTCAAATGTTCAAAGATCAATCATCTACACAGACAAGCACAAGTAAAACATAAATCGCACTATTTAGTTATTGATTAACCTATTTTCATTCATATCATTCAAGATAATGTCATTCGAAAAAAAAGTGCCCCAAGGTCAATTATTCATATCAGAATTCGACCAAGGAAAACTTCTAATTCTGATATAAATGACAAATCCACATATAAATCAAAGCAAAGATGTGCTTCTCAAAGCTTCATTCAATTATCTAAAACTAACACTGCTTTCAATCATTCGGTTTCATCAATTCCAGTAAGTTCATTCACAGAATGTGATATATTCATGAATGATTCTTTCATCTTTTGATATTCTATAGAAATTAGATGCATGGTCTGATAAAAACTGTCTTACAATTGATCATCATCGAAATATAGAAAAAAAGAAAACAAAGTCAGTTCTAATATTTACTAAAAATGAAATATTCTTAATTTATTTTTATCGATAGATACTCAAAACAATGTATCATTTTCTTTATTATTGTTAGTATTTTATTGATAGCAATAATTACCGCTGTTCTCTTGGCATTATTGATACAACCAAGAAGAATAGTATCAGGTAAAAGTAAGACAAAACATATGTGAGAATTGTTTTCTTCTTATAGATCTTCCAGTTCCACTTCGTTGGAACTCTACAGGTATAACAATACTGGGTAAAGCGGGTGTACCAGGTTCAGCTCTTAATGAAACGCACCATCCGTATGGTTTGGCATTTGATTCTTTAGGTGCTTTATATATAGCTGAATATAGGAATCATCGAATTCAAAAACTCATCATGGGTACTTCGACTGGTATAACTGTTGCAGGTTCGGCAAACGCAGCAATGGGAAATGATTCTTATCATTTATATAACCCAACTCATATGGCATTTGACTCCAATGACAACATGTATGTTTCAGATAGACTAAATAATCGTGTTCAATTTTTTACTCGTGGTAATCTGTCGGGAACAACTGTTGCGGGTATAACAGGTAACTAGCTGTTCTTTTATAAACTTATATCTAGTCATAAGATATTCATGGGTTTACCAGGAAGTACTAATGACAAACTGTCTTGGCCTACTGCTGTTGCATATGATTCACAAACTAATAATCTTTATATTACAGACACTCGGAACGACCGTGTTATGCAATATCAATATGGAGCATTAGTAGGTAATGTGATTGCGGGAGGTCATGGATCTGGTTTAGGTGCCTCTCAATTGTCTATGCCTTATGGACTATATTTTGATACATTTTCAAATAGCTTGGTTATTTCTAATTACGATACGTCTAGAATAGTGTGGTGGAAGATTGGTGACTATAATGGAACAATTGTTGCTGGTAGTTTTACTGGCGTTGCTGGAAATGATTCAACATCTTTAAACAATCCAGTTGGTGTGAGTCTTGACCCTATGGGTAATACTTATGTGGTTGATGCGGGAAACCATCGTATTCAATTTTTTCTATCTGGACAATCTGTTGGTAGAACCATTGCTGATATAACAGATGTATATGGTACAAATATGACTCAATTATACCTTCCCTACTGGGTCGCTCTAGGCAACCAACTTAATCTTTACGTATGTGATGTAAATAATCATCGAGTGCAAATGTTTAAACGCTACTGAACGATATAGTTTTTTTTCATTATTATTCAGCTATCTTATCTTTATATTAATATTGCAAATTAAAGTATAATTTTTTTTTTGAATTCATCGCGGCCATCTTCTAATAATTAAGCTCCATATTCCACATAACTGAACGATCGTCACACAGTAGATTTATTGTAAAAATTTGATAATTAACATAATACAAAACGTGAGAGATGACGAGTTCTTTCCAAAAGAACTGGCCTGTTACCAATTCTCAAAGAAAAATTGACACAAACTTAGGATTTCTTTTCGTTTTATACACGTAGAATTCATTTTTTCTATATTTTTGTATTCTCAAGCATTTCATATAAATTATTTTCTTTCTGAAAAATAAAATTGAAAGAAAAATTTGATCTAACTATGTCTCAAAAAACAATTGACGACATTTATGATAAATGTTAAAAAATATGTCGAGTGGGAAAAAATAGTCATTAGAAATGAAAATATCAAAGTTATTGATACTTCTTTAAATGTATTTTTCATTGATATACTATGATGTAATTAGAGAATATAAAATAGCAAAATAAAAAAAAAATTGACTTTTATCACATTGCCATAAAGTTATTACATGAACACAGACACTTCGTGATTTTACGTCGTTTTTTTTCTACGTTGGAAAAAATCTACTGATGACGACAAGCAAAACACACTACTCTCTTTTCTTTTATCAAATGCTCATTGTACACAAATACATCGACTTTCGGCGAAAGAGAACAGATGCACATCCATTCTTCAACTTTTTTTCTTTCTTGTTCTTTCAGAACCGTCGCATCTCAAGAGAAAAAATTATTTTTTCTACTTTATTCGTTTTATTTTCTATTGAAAAAGAAATTACTACGTCGTAATAAAATGATGAGTCAGGCAGTCTGAAAGAAAAAAGTTTTTTAAGTATAAACTCACAAACTACACTCTATAATTTGTATTCATTTGTGGCGGAAGAAAAAAAACTAACTGCGCATACTGAAGTGACACAATCGTAATTCTTACATGGGATCTGATCAGAGTGTATCCTTGAATTCGTCGGCCAACGACAACAGAAGTAACCAGTGCAATCCAAATAATTCTCTGTGGCAAGGTTTTGAAGGTGGTTATCATGGTAAAGGAGACAAAGCCGATCTTGATAACCACGCAAATCAATTGAATCCTAACAATTGGCGATTCAATGGTGGCTCTAACAAATGATTTACATATTATCACAAGAAACATTATTAGACTAACTCTAAAAAAAGACATCTTAGTTCTCAATAATTAGAAGTTTAAAGAGTATAATAATCATATAATCCAAGCTAATAGCCTCAAGAATCTTAATAAAATTTTATCAATCTTTTTGATTTAGCATAGAATGATTCTTGCAAAATAATATTATCTGTCCTTTCTTTCATTGTGTTAAGCCGTCAAACACTCAGTGGAATATAGCTGGTTATAGAGATAATATCAAAGTCTATTCAAAAGATATTACGTTTGCACGGCAAGGAGAATATACATTTATCGAGTTGAATTATGCAGACATCGACGAAGTTAAATTTACCACATTTAATGGTTATCCTGAGCTTTTTATCGGATGCATTAACGTTATCAAATAATTATTGATGATTATCGAAAGGATTTTCTTAAATTTTATTTAAAAAAAGGATATAACATTCACATAATGAATACTAACGGGACTATTGAAAAAGCGTTATCATATTTTTTTGATCTATTGTTCAACAAGCTCTTTAATACGAAGAAGTATCATTTTGACATGACAACTTTCGATTCCGCTAGGATCGTTGAAACTAGCAAATTTGACATGTGATGAGAGGAGAGCCAACATTTGCTTGA
>Ga0209922_103795_pt1 | contig 11588 bp, 11 predicted proteins | sample ThiBiot_500_biof_FD_183946 | JGI IMG/M metagenome (GOLD analysis project Ga0209922, IMG submission 183946) | Wastewater bioreactor microbial communities from Cape Town, South Africa - Thiocy_expt_500_biof (SPAdes) | ecosystem: Engineered > Bioreactor > Thiocyanate-remediating > Anaerobic-Aerobic ...
GTCTTCTTGTCGGCTGAACACATCGGTTAGATGTATATCGAGATCCGACGGTGGATTCAAACGTTTAATGCCTAATGATGCCGGTGTCGTGTTAACAATCGAACGATTCATTGGCGTTAATAGATAGGTCTTTTTTGCCATTAAAGTTTCGCCGAAATCTTTCGGTACTCGAGGCATAACGAAGTCATTCAACAAGGTTTCATGCCGTTTTTTTATCTAATGAGCAGGAAGTGAAAGAAGAAACAAACTAAATTAAATGAATCGTTTACTTGTTGACGAATATTCATGAATTGTTTAATTCCATTGATAGGAATTTCTTTAATCGGAAGATTTTCTTCGATTGTATTCATAAGTCCTTGAGTTCTTTCGCGTAAACGTCGTTTATTCGGTGGTAAGGATTCGTAGTCCGAACGTATCGAATTTAGTTTCGATTGATTCTCTTCGATTTCACCGTCTTCGATTGGTAAATTTCGATCTTGATCATCGGAATTACTCGATGATGTATCAACGGTCGTATTCGAACGTTCGGATGTTGTTTTCTTTCGTCGAATGGATCGTTCATTGAAATCGAACGGATATTTTTTCTCAAATGTTCGTTTTCGTTTTGATACACGACGATTTTGTTCGATGACATTCGTATTATTTCGATTTTTCACATGCGAACGTAACGTACGTGTCATCGGCTTCGTTTTATCTTCTTTCGAAAGATTCAATTCGATTTCAATTAAAAGATTTTCTACTAAATTCGCAATAACAACATCATCATCATCGTTCGACAATGTTGTGATTGTCGATAACAGTTTATCATTATCCTCAATGATCGATAATGACGAAGATTCTTGAATTGAATTTTCATCCATATTTGAACTAAATTAAATATTAAATGATTTTCTTAGAACAAAAATAATATAATAAAAATAACTCGAGAATTTGTCTTTTATCTCTCATAGGTCATAACTTACTATCTCGATTTTATTGTTGTTTTTGTTGTTGTTTAATATTTAAGTGAGATTTTTTAATTTTATTGATAATAATATCTAACCTACGCAGACACTAGTAATGTCGAACAGCCGAGCACACACACACATACACACTTTTTTCTTTTCTTTTCTCTTCGCCTTTCTTGTTTTTTTAACTTGTTTTCAGTTCTTTCTTTTTCCTCGGTCCGCTCTTCGTGACACACAGATCGAATACGACTACGAGAAAGGAGAAAGAGAACATCGTTTCTTTCTCATGTTTTTCTTAGTCGGATTTAATGTCTATTTTTAGTTTGAATTACTACGTTCTATTGTCAATTATGAAAGTCATTCATCTGCAATGAATTGTTGAAGTTTAATCTACCAAGTTGCTGTTTCAATGACAGACATTTAATCATAAACTATTGACTTCTATCTTTACCTTTCATTAGTCGTTAGAATCGTTCGTGCTAAAACTATTCGAAGCGGTGGTATACGATAATTATCATCAATAGATGAGTCATCGAATTTCGCAGTTGAATTTGCGTTTAGTTCATGTTCGTCATCACTTTCGAAATCGTATGGATCTCGTGTTGAAATATTCGGTTCGAATTCATCGGCATTATTAATCGATAATGATGAATCCGATGAATCGTCATCATCGTCATCATCATCATCCTCATTTTCGTTTTCAGATAACTCTACAGTTGTTTCTTCACGTTTCAGAATTTTTGTCATATCGTCATTTAATCGAGTTAAATCGACAACAGATGAATCAGCTGAATAGTTTAATAATAAATGAACAATCTGAATTAATCATAAACAAAGTTTTCTTTTGTTTTTAGTCAGATGAAAATGTTCTACTTTAGCGTTATTGTTGAGTACAGCATCGATTAGTGGAGTTTGTCCTTCGGGTCCAGATGCATTTGCGTTTGCACCGGATTTTAATAGAAGACTAGCAGCTTTAAATTGGTTTTTAGTTACAGCTGATAGAAAGAAAGAAAGAAAGAACAGAATTATACCTTCAATTGAAAACAAAACTCGTTCTACCTTCGTGTAACGGTGTCCAACCTAAGAGAAACGAAGCGTTTTTAATCGGAATTTCATTCGAAATCAATCTGATTTACCTGCATTATCTTCTTCATTGACATTAGCGCCTTCTCGAAGTGCTTTTTTCAATTGTTTGACGTCGCCTTTTCGAGCTGCTATATGAACGATTGTTTCTCCATGTTCGTTTCGTCGAAAGATTTTTGTTGGTCGTTGTTGAAGTTGATTTATCGATGAATTCGCTTGAAAAATCAATCAAACGAATAGAAAATAAAGTCTGAATAAAAGCAAACTTGTTTCATCGGTTGCTGTTAATTGTTTTAGAACAGCTAATTGCTGTCGTTCGCTAACAATCGGTCGAAGTGAAGCCAAATCGGCCGTTGCTGAAAAACGTCGTTTAGTGGTTTTTTGCGGATTTTGATTACTAATCTCTTCTTGATTGCCGTCATCGTCAGACTCGGTGACCGCATCACCTGTCAGATATCGTCGTCGTTTTGCTACTATTGAGTTTGTTGTCATATTTAGAAAAGAAGAAATAGTAAAACCTGAAAAAGCTTCATCATGTCAAAAAATAGAAAGATTCTCCACATATTTTTCATTGGTTTAGTTGATTCAGCAATAAAATTTCTACAAGATGTCACTTTACTATAAGTCCTTCGAGTCTACCAATGATTTAATGAAATAAAAAAAAAAACTTTTCTTTTCTTGTTTCTTCGAAAGAAAAAAGCATAAGTAGAAGAACGTGTTGACCATGTCGAATAACCAACCGAATATTTCTTTGGAAAGCGGATTGCCAACTGTTGGATCGATCGTATGTGTGCTGTTTTCTTCGTTGTCGAACAAACTGTTTGTTCTATATCTTGCATTAAGGTTTGGGCTGCTGGACGCAATCGTGCGCAACAAGCAATCAGTTTGTATGCTAATCTCGACTATCTTCGACCGTATTTCGATGTCGAACCAAGAGAAGTCGCTCAACGGTACGCAGTAATCGTTGATGCGTTCGATTGTGACGATTTTCTTTTTCTTTGGATTTTAGTTTGATACGTTCTTTAATTCCTCGAAAAGCTCGTGAAGAAGTATGTCGAAATTGAGGGTGAATGTTTAAATTTTAGTTGATTTTTATTGACAATTTAGAATATCAAACCGGAATTATACGGGCCATCGATGATTGTCTTTACTCTAGCTGCGATATTAATCTATCAGATGAAATTATCCAGTCATTCCGTTGTATGAAAATTTGAAGAACAAAAATTCAGAAACCAAATCTTTTCTTTCAGCAAGATGGTACTCTAATCGGTACAAGTTTTCTCGTTTGTTTTGGCTATTGGATTGGTTCGAGCTTTGCACTTTCATCGTTATCATTTATCTGTAATACACAACTGAGTCTCATGCAAATTCTTAGTGTTAACGTTCGTAGACATTCGATCGATCGTTTTTTTTCTAAATCTTACTATCGAAAACGATTATTTTTTGTAGGGCTATGCATTATTTAGTCATTGTATTGTTCTATTTCTCGCAACATTTATTCATACAGGTTACGATCATGTTCTATTCTATGGTCTTTGGATAGTTGTCAGTGGCATAGCAGCTCTTCGATTAGTACGATTGATTTTGCAAATAAAATGTTTTCTCGAATTTAAATTTTGTTTGTCCTAGGCATTGATTATCATGTCACGAACAGTTAATACACGTTATCGATTCCTTTTAAGTTTATTCGTTTTAGCCATGCATATGTTTTATTTATTGTACCTACATTTTGCATATCATGCATTAGCTGAAAGTAAATTCCAAAAGATTTCTGTAACGTGATTTAATTGTGTGTGTGTGTGTGTTTGTTTTCTGTTCTAGCTGTTGCTCATGCGTTGAATAATGAACAAACAATTGCAACTGAATTAGCCGTTCAGCAGACGATGAAATCTGTTGTAGCTGACGTTGAAAAACCGAAAGGTATTCGAAATTTGAGAGTGTTTCGAAAGTTTTCATTTTGATTTTTAGCTGTACCTCGTGAAATTCGTACTGATATTTCGAATGTAACAAAACTTCTTTTCACAACCACAACGACAATTGTTAAACAATAAAAAAAATCTCGTTTCTTTTCTTTCTTTTTTTTTGATTAAATTCGTATTTAAACAACCACTTTTTTCTTTTCAATTTCAAATAAATTTTAAAACAACTAAAAATTCTCTAGATAGACAAAAAAAACACGGAGTAAATGCGTCTCTATTGCCTCTCAGATGATCCCAATTTGCCATGTTTTATTCTTACAATACACGGTCGATCGATTCTATTCGATTTTCCTCTGTTAAATAGTCATTTACTTGATTATTTACCTGTACCATCACCCGGATGTATTAATCATTTTTCATCTCTACCAAAATATAATCTCTTACCATCGAATAAAGAAAATTCATTTGCTCAACAGATTGATGAATTACGTTTGTTACATAATCGTTTATATGTTTATTCACCAATTGAATTTTTAACGTTCGATTCGAATCAATACGATTTCTCATTAATCGATATTATTCTCATATCAAATTATGAAACATCACTTGCTCTACCGTATTTATTTCGGAAATATCCGCATTTAAATGCACAAATCTATCTTACCGAGCCAACTTATCGTTTCAGTCAACAATTAATGCTCGAATTAGTTTCCTATGTTGAACAACAATCAAAAATGATTCAAATTAATAACGAATGGAAATATGAATCGGAATTTTTCGATGCAATTGAAGAACAAGAAAAAGGCAAACTATTGAATATATTCTCCTACGCACAAAAACTTCTTCCATGTTATTCAACTGACGATGTTGAAAAATGTCTTAGCCGTGCAACAGTCGTTCATTTCAACGAACAGATCGATTTGTATAGTTCAATTCGTGCCACAGCATTGAGTTCAGGCTATTGTCTCGGCAGTTGTAATTGGCAATTGGATATCAATGTTAATTATAATCAAACATCGAAAATTGAAACATCATCTCAAACAAATCTTGCACGTTTCGTCTATTTATCATCGAGCACAACTTTAGAAACTTATTCAACTAAATTTCAATATGATTCATTTCTTAATTGTGATTATTTACTGTTAACAAATCTTTCACGTATATCATTTGCCGATGCTAGTTTTCATGCAAATGAATTAACAACGAAAATTAAACGTATTCTTGACGATCAAGGCAGTGTTCTTATTCCGTGTCTATCAACCGGATTAATATTCGATATGTTCGAATTTTTGACGAAATTTTTCGAACAAAACAATCTTTTAAATGTTCACATGTATTTCATATCTCCGGTTAGTCAATCGAATCTTTTAATTTCGAATGCCATGTCCGAATGGGTCAATGATCAACGACAGGCAGCTGCTTTCAGTGGTACGCCACCATTTAAACATAATGAATTAGTCAAAAGTCAATGTTTAATCACAATATCATCCGATCGTTTGGATGAAACCGAAAATTTAATCAATTTCGAACAGCCATGCGTGATTTTCACTGGACATCCATCATTACGATTCGGACCGATTGTACAATTAATTGAGAAAATGAAATATTCATCATCGAATGGCATTATTTTTGTTGACAATCAATATTCATATGCCGAAGCATTGAAACCCTATCAACCGATGAATATGAAATGTTTTTACGTGCCAATTGATACACGATTGAATTTTTCTCAAATGAATATTTTATTAAAAGATAAAATTCGACCGAAAAATTTAATTCTACATGAACAATATGAAAATGAAATTGTTAAACAGGATCAAACGAAAATATTCACCTATCAAAAATATGATAATGTCAAATTGCCATCCGTTAAACGGCCATTTATCAACGGTCAATTGAATATTAAACATTCGGTTAGACCGAAATTAATTTCTTCAACATCGAATCTAGCTGTTGCAAGTATATCCGGTCATTTAGATATGTGCGATTATGTTTATGAAATCAACGAATTAAATGAAGAAAATCACGATGAAAAGCATTTATTAACTTATGGAAAAATTGATTTAGATAAGCTTTTGATTAATCTATCGAAAAGCGGCCTATTTGGTTTAGAAATAAAACAGAAATCTGACGAGAAAAATATCGAAGATAATCATTTAGTTGAAATTAATTATAATCATGGTCAAGCAAAGATTATTCTTCGAAGTAAACAAACAGATATCGAATGTAATGATGCAAATCTTATGAATAAAATTCGAGATGCACTATTGATGGATAATATTGGGACTTTGTAAAATTTTTCTTTTTCGTTCTTTTTCTTTGGATTGAATAAAAAAAAGACGTACAAACCTTTCGAAGAAAAAAAAATTTCATTTCGTTTCTACGACACATTAGAAATGTCAACAAATGTCGATAGGCAACTCAACGAATAAGTATGGGTGAGCAATATCCACGTAAGTACACAAAAAAAAACAAAACAAAACGAAACGAAATTCAGTTGTTGGTTTTTTTTCTAAGAACATTTTCCGTTTACAGCCGATGATGATAGACATACTGATAGAAGGTTTAGTCCAGTTGAACGAACAGCTGAATACGTATATGGTTTGCCACCTAACCCAGATGGTAATCATGATCCACACTATCATATGCATCATCATCACCAACAGCATGGCCATGGTCTTCCACCATTGACCATTCGACGACACATTCCAGGATCAAATGATCCAACATTACAAAGATTTCCACCCAATATCCAACCAACAGGAAATGTTTCCTCATCGTCAAAAGTCAATGTTAGTATCAAACGACATACAGTTGAACCAGAACAACCGGTCGTTCAACCTGTACTCTATCCTGTTGCTGTTTATGTTAATCAACCAATTCCTCAACCTCCTATGCCTACAGTCATTCCTCAAATCGTACAATATCCTCCTGCCTATCAACCAATTCAATATTTTCAAGCAATTGAAGAACCACCGAATCCAGTTGTTTCACCGATTAAAATAGTTTCTCCTCCTCCACCACCGCCGCAGCAGCAGCCTCCAGCACCTACTTCACCAACTCGATATGAAACTGAATCGTTTCATCCTCCATCACGAAATAAAAATACGACTCCTCGTCGACCTGTTCGTCTCGATAATATCACACCTATTCCTACAACATTCGAACCTCCGCCACGTCGTCCAAGTAAAGTTGTCGTCGAAGAATACGACGACTACAACGAAGAATATCGTGTGCCAGGCACTGCTATAGTTCCAGAGCAAGTCGTTTCCTATCGATCGGTCCCCGGTCGAACAACTCGTGAGATTCAAAACGAACGAATGGATGATTCAACTTATGTTCAATCACCATCAGTACAAACAGTTACGTATCGAGTTTCGTAAAAGATCTTTTTTTAATTTATTATTATTCAATCGAGAAAAAAAAACTAATTGTAAAAAGCATTTTTAATTGTCTTTTTTGCTGATGATTTCGCATCATTTTTCGCAAATAAACTTTGATCAAATTCTTTGTCCTCATCATCAATATCTTCCAAGTCTAAATCTTCGATAACAGTATTATTTATAATTGTTGAATTTCGTTTCTTCTTTTTCAATTTTTGTTTACGCAGAAGTACAGTTGTTGGATAGACAAGTGTTTCTTCTTTATCGGTCAAATTCGGATTTCGACTTAAAGAAATCTTGCCGATCATGTCCGCACGTGGTTTGACAATGATTTGAGATGATGGTTGAGCTGGATACGGTTCGACAATGATTGTACGACGAACAATCGGAATTTTGTCAAGACGATTATCGTTTGAATCTAAATGAGAGATTTTTCAAAAGAAAAAAGAAAAGAGTTGAGACTAAATTACGTGGAACATCTTCTAAATCAGCAGTCACACTTGAGTCTCGCATGATTTTCGTGTCTGTGCCAGTGTTAATCGCTGTTTCTCGAAACATTTTCGTCGTCGATTTCGGCGTATGTGGCGTGAGAATTCGTGGAAACGGTGGAGTTTTCGTTCGAGGTAATGGAATTGAGTATGAATGATGAAAAACTGGCGGTGGAATATGATGCATATGCGACGGATATGGTACATGATGATGATGAGAATGATGATCATGATGAGAATGATGAGAATGATGACTGTGATGTGAGTGAGAATGTGAATGATGTCGATGGCGATGATGATGTGAATGAGAGTGCGAACGATGATGATGGTGGTGATGGTGGTGTGAACGAGAATGCGATCGATGACGATGATGATGATGATCATGTTCGTCATGATCTCGATCGGGCAGTGTTGATGATGACATATCAGTCTTGTTGTCCATGGGTCGAATTCGATTAGTTTTCTTTTTCGAAGGTGATTCACTGATAGTCAACGACTTGTCTAAAAGAGTTGGTTCGAGTTGAGTAAAAGTTTGTATCTAAAATAGAAATAACAGAAATACATCACCTGTCTTTTTATTGTCAAATCAATAATTCTTTCTTTTGATTGTTTGTGTTTTATTGAAAGGTAAATAATTCGAACAAAATTTATGTTTTTTTAACTTACTAAGTCGGTGGTTTCGGGTGCTTTCGGTAGGACAGGCAATGGTTGTTCGATAACATGTGATTTCAATTGCATACTATCAAATTCTCTTACAGATGATTCGGCTTCAACCGGTTTTTCTACGATTCGTTCGGCTTTCTCGACTAATATCGAAAGAATTAAGAAAAAAACAACAAGATTTCTTTGACTACTACTACTTCGCGTATCTCCTGATGTAAACCATCCTAACGATGATGACGCTGTTTCATCTGTTGATTTCTGTGCAAGTCCTAAGGTCCTTTCCATAGGTTGGAAAAACTTCGGATCCGGCTGTGTTTCCACGGTCACATTCGATGGCCAAAGAATCGGATCGTAATGACCGGCGCCAGTTGCTGCACCTGGCTGCTGTAATATTAACTGTTCAGTTATTGGTAAACCGAACGATGTCGGTGTCGAATAGTAACCATACGGTACATAATCCACTGGTGGCTGTTGTTGATTGGAAAAATCGTAGGATTCATTGGTTTCCATGGATGTTTTGAGATAATCTGTTGAATCATTGTGTACAGCGGGTTTTGTATGTGTGTGTCGAAGTGGATTTTCTCGACGATATTTTTTATGCCAAATAGCAATGAGAAGTAATTGTAAACCGAGATAGAAACAAAATGCGCATATACCTAGACCAGTAAGAATGCCCGTTTTGGAATATGTATCTGAAGAATCTGAAACGGAAAGGAGAATATATTGTTGTATGTTTCTTTTTTATTTACTTTGCCCATAAAAAACACCAGTCATTACGAGAAAAACTGCTGACAGAAGTGTAAATAAACCGACTATGAAATAAAATGCAAATGAACCTTTTCGACTTAAACCAAATGGGCCATCATAAGTGTTTTTATCGTATTCAATCGGCTAAAAAAGAAATTGTAAAAAAATCAAATAAAAGTCATGTCAATTATTTCTACTTCGACATTTACAACGCCTTCATCATCAATTGTAATCTGTTTTTTCCAATATTCATCTACCGGCTGTTGTTGTTGTCGATCGTCTTCACTAATTCGAATGACTTGATGTTGTGGAGGAGGTTGTTGTTGTACAAAAATCAAATAAAAGTCATGTCAATTATTTCTACTTCGACATTTACAACGCCTTCATCATCAATTGTAATCTGTTTTTTCCAATATTCATCTACCGGCTGTTGTTGTTGTTGTCGATCGTCTTCACTAATTCGAATGACTTGATGTTGTGGAGGAGGTTGTTGTTGTACAAAACTTGGAGCTCGATATTGATTAGAGAAACTTTGATTTACTAATTGATACGGTTGAAGAATCTCTTCTTTATCATCGAGATTCGTTGTTTGTATAAATGATTGTTGAAAAATTTTCTCATCAAAATTCAATTTTGGAATATTTCGTTCGCTTGGATCACGTATTAAATTCTTTCGTGGATCTGTTCGAAGTGCATCAGTAATATCTTTATCAGGCAAACCTTGATCTGTTGTAATTTGAGGTAGAGGTGAAGTCATTTGAAAGAAATGAAAACACGAACTGAAATCTAATGTTTTCTTTCCTATTGATCGATTAAAATATTTCTCATGTTTGTATTATAGATGAGTAGCTAAATGGTATAATGATGTTTTTCTTTTTCAAAAGAAAATAAAATCATTTCGATTTGTTGTTAATCAAAAGTATTTTTCTTTTCTAAGCACAGAGAAAAAGACGAAAAACTAAAAGCATATTTGTCATCGTCGTTTTTTTTTCAAAGCAAAAAAATACTCGACGATAGTTCATTTCTATGGGTGCGACAGCCGCTTGTTTGTTGCACAAGCCAAAACTGACCCAAAATTTCTATAATCAAATCCGATTATCATTTTCAAAGGTGTGATGAAATAATAATATTTATGCAAAAAACAGAAATGCCGCCTTCTGTCACAATCGAAAAACGCCCCTAGATGCACACTTGTTGTGCCTTCGATAGATGTGGTTAATACATGGGCTTGAGCTGTTTTGTTTTGAATAAACCAATCATAAGAAACATGAGATAAAGTCCAATAGTAAAAATATTCTGCTCGTCGTCGTTTTGAGAAAAAAAAACTAAGATTTGCCTTTTCTTTTGAAATTGAAATTCAACATAAAATGTCATCGAATGAACGTACGGCATCGAGTATTTATTTGGTAGAATATTTCATATTTTGTCCATTACTTTGCGAAAAAGAAGGACAAGTAATTTCATTTATTTCGAATGACTAAATTTAGTTAGTTATTTATTTTTCTTTACAAGGAAGGAAGAAAAATTCTTTATTATTATCCATCAGATACGGATATCGACAAGCAAATTCGTACAGTTGGCTATTCGGAAGGTCTCTTCAAATTTTCTGAGTAGAACAAAAAACCAATTTTGGAGACACATTCAAATAGTTTAATAAAAGAAATTCTTTTACAGAACATTCGGTTTTGAAGATCAATGTGAAAGTGTACATTTCGAAAAGACACGCCTTCAATTTCATAAAGTTGAAAATGAGATATTTATTGCAATGGTAAATTATCAATCATTTGATTAAAAAAAACACGATTTTTCTTTCTTTTACTGTAGTCCATACACATTCCAGCTTTCGAACGAAAAAAAGAAGATAAATTCATAACGGAATATAATGATGAAACTGTAAACGATCGAATTATGTTACCGATTTTGAAAATGTCTTATCAATATTTTGTGGTAGAATGGAATGAATTAATTTGCTTCTGTAATTTATCTTGATTGTAGCTTCAACGTGGAACGATGTCGTCGTTGATTCAATTGGGAGGAATCGAAGAATTAAGAAATACTCTCAAACAACATTTCGATAAAGTAGAAAAAAAAAAGAACAACAACAAAAATTAGTTTTATCACTGTTTTTTGTTGGTATAGTTTATTCAACATCATTTACAATCGATGATTCGTGATGCTACATTAGATACATCCTATATTGGCATTCAATTCTTACCTATCGAAAGAAAACTTTATCTAAAAATTCAATCCATTCTTCGACGATTAGAATTTCGATTTTCATCACTAAAAGAAACATTTTTTCTCTACAAAGATCAATTAATCTGGTAGATTATCATTAATTCTAAGAAAAACAAACAC
>Ga0209922_103805_pt1 | contig 11549 bp, 10 predicted proteins | sample ThiBiot_500_biof_FD_183946 | JGI IMG/M metagenome (GOLD analysis project Ga0209922, IMG submission 183946) | Wastewater bioreactor microbial communities from Cape Town, South Africa - Thiocy_expt_500_biof (SPAdes) | ecosystem: Engineered > Bioreactor > Thiocyanate-remediating > Anaerobic-Aerobic ...
ATGTTCTCTGCATGACGATTCATATTTCACATGTTTATGAATTTATTCATCCGAGTTTAGAATGCATAAATAAACGATGAGCACATATAGTGAAAAACGGATCAAAGAATATTGTTTCAAGTCTTTTTCTGCTTCTTCGTCTTCTATCATCACTTGTTCGGTTTTTTTCTGCATTATCACGATGAAAAGAAACAACCAAATCAGAGAAACAATTTGAAAAAAAAAGATTTATGATGAAAAACTAAATTTGTTTTGTTGAAATTTGATATATTATTCGTCACAAAAAAAATCGATCTATTGCATAAGGATTAAAGCAATTATATTGCTCTTCTTTATGTCTTCTTGATTAAGTCGTTATTCTTTTATGTGTTTTCATTGAAACAGTACAATATATACGTATATGTATATGTCTGTCCTGTTAATACAACGAACAATAGTAAATTCACATCGACAGTTGATATACATACATATACATACATATAAAGAATCGTTGTCGACAGTCAACAAGTGGACTGACACAGTTATCTTGACTTCATCGCTCAACCATATACTTCACTTAATTCATTTCATTCTTTTCTTTGGACATTTTTTTCTTCTTCGTCTTCATATATTCTGCTTACAGTCAAGCTGTATATATGCATGTGTATATATAGTATATATACGAAACAGTGGATCTGATAGGAGTGATTGAACAATCGAATGACGACTAACAATTATATACACATATGTGTCCCATGAAACAACGAAATAAGAGAGAACTTACATAAACGTCCCCTTTCTCTCTCTCTCTCTTTCTCTTTTTTTTCTCTTTCTTTTTCTCTCTTATTTCTTTTTTGTACATGTGGTTACCTAGCATTGGATATGGTGTCCATGTATATACATAGAATATCGTCGCACGTTCATATTCAAGCATATTTCGTTTCGTTGTAAACTCACAAATCTAATCATCAACGATTATACTTCTCACCATTGACAAAGAAAAAGAAAAAAAGAATTTCTCAATGTTTAAAAAATCTATAGCTCGTATTGATAATGAAAGTAGTCAAAGTGAACTAAGTAATCCAGCTTTACATGATATTATTGCAACAAATCATGTTACTTATCCCAAAGTAATTATCTCCATTTCAAAAATGAATTTATATTTTTTTTTTCTCTCGATTTTTAGAAATCACACGAACAACGTTTGTCTCGGGCGTGCAAAGCAATGCTCATCATGATTATTCTTGTGTTAGTTTCGATCGGTATTATTATTGTAACATTGGTTCTTGCACGTAAGTTACGAAATTTTGATTTCTAAAATAAATTTGAGAAGGAGGAGAAGAAAAAACAATAATACAGCAAAAAATCATCGATCATAAAATTGTTCAGTCTGTTTGCATAAGTTAATGTTCTTCAAAATAGTTCAATTGGAACATTAAATCAATATCATAAAAAAAAACACACTTGAAATATTTTAGATTCACGAAATACACTAATGGCTATTGTGACACGATCTGCCGAAGAAAATTCGTATTCAACATCGAATCATAGTCGTAGTATGTTCATTTCTCATCAAGAAAGTCAGTGTTTTTAAATATAATTAAATACTTCTATTGTTTTCGTTTTCGTTCTTTTCTCATTACTCATATCAATCAAATTAGATTCGACAATAGCCAATGAACAAACTGAAATTGAAAATTGGTCACAAACGACCACTGTCGTTACATTGACAAGCGATAATTTACCAACATTAACAAGTTCAATCGTTCATATATCATCATCAAATCGAATGACAACAAACCAACAATATGAATCGATGTCATCAACAATGAAACCTTATCCATCATTGAATACAATTGGTAATAAACTATCAACTGCTCAAACAACAGTATCCACGACGTATTTAGCAAGTAGTAGTCAAAGTGATGTAACAGAAAGTACAATCATTAGTCAAGATGATGACATTGAAACATCGACAGAAAATCTTTTTATTACAAGTACCGAAAGTATTTCGTTATCAGGTAAAATGAGTTACGAACTCTTCTTTTTTTTATAAAACAAAAACAATTCAATCTAGATCGTGAAGAAACAACAGCTATGTTTGAACAAAGTTCATTTAGCAGTTTTATTCGTGAACATTTCAATATTCAAACATCGACAGTAATGATGGCTAAAGTTGAAAAACAAGAACAGAACATGCATGTCAAAAAACTTATTGAACAAGATATTGTCGATGATATTTTATTTTAAATAATTTATCGTTTATCTCGTTTTAACATTTGCAGTATTCGATACCAAGAAAAGACATATGGTTTTTCTTTCTTTCTTTCTTTTGTTTTTGCGATATTACACGTAGAATTGAAATTTTTAAGAATAAAAAAAAACAAAGAAAATATGACTCTTACGATTATTTATTATCGAATTTTTTTGTTTTTTTAGTGTCTATTAACATGAATAGATTTGATAAGATAAGAATATTCGATATGAATATATACGTATGTGTATATGCATATATGTATATATCAAGTTTCGATACGATCAAAACAAGAGTATTTATTTAACAAAGAATAAATTAGTTGATCGATAGTTTTACCAATGCATCGGATATTGGTTTTTTTTCGAGATTATTATGAATTGAAAAATTAGATTCTAGATGATTTCAGTTGATTATCGGATATCTGATCATTGAATTTCATTTGACAGCCTTGATATTTGGATGAATAGCTATTGTTTTAGTTAAAAAGACCGGAAAAGTAATTATGAATAGAGAAATGTGACATGAAACAAAAAGAAAAAGAAATGACGAGAAGGAACAGTAGTAAGGGAATAATAATATAAAGAAAAAGAAGAAAAGAATTTATTCAATAAGTATTTACAAGGTTGTTTATATGATGTGCGTGTGTGTGTGTGTGTGTGTGTTTGGTTTTAGGAGTTTGGGATTAAGATATTGCGTAGTCGATGTTGAAATATGAAATTTTATATGTTCAACGTTCATTGAAATCGATGGAAGAAGAGTTCTATTGGATATCCCTCATCTTCTATGATGATGGTGACCTTGTATTCCAATAATAGATTACACCATCATTTTATGTCGTTCTTTTTTTTCCCGACATTATACATGCATTTTCTTTGCTTAATGTCGATCTTGAGCTAGAAGAAATAGATCAGTTCTTTCTATTTCTCGCTGTTTGACGAACGTCATGTAGTCTTGTAAATTTTCCTTTGACTATTATGATTATTTTCTTCTGGTTCGTTCACATACAAAGAAACGAGATAAAGATAATTCACTAGTCGACAGTTCAGATAAAAAGAAAATAGGCGAGATTTATACTATATATATATACGTATGCATTTATAAACGAAATTCGTCGTTTTATTCTATGATTATAGTTGTTTGTTAATCTGACACGTTCGTTAAATCGATATCATTGAAAAGTGCTTAAGTATGATTTTCTTTTTCACTAACCTTCACTTACGGTTGTTCGTTTCATTAGTAACTCAATCAGTGTAGAAATTCTATATATATTTTTTTTTAAAAAGAAAGTTGAAAGTCCGTAGGCTTTCTTTTCTTTTCTTTTTCTATGATAAGAAACAATGACGAACGTGGGTTATTTGACGTCAGATACATTATTATTTTCTTTAAAGATTTAATATAGAATTTTCGACTAATTGTTAGTTTATTTTTCTTTCTACTGATTAGGATAAAAAAAAGATCAATACATTCAATTGAGTTTACATGTATCGTAACTATGTTTTGTTTATTATAAAAAGAAAAACATTAATAACATATGTGACTTCGTTTGAGTAAGAATATCGATTTAAGAATCGCTTTTTTTCCTTCCTCTATTCTGGTCAATAACAGCGAGAAGAAAAACTTCAAGCTGTGCCTTCATTGTCTTTCGTACCTTTTCATATAAAATGTGGTTTTGTGGCGAAAATATAAATGGAAGATAAAAACGAAATATAACTGCGTTCTTTGCTTTCTTTTATTCGTATTAGTTGTCTTCTATCTATCATCTGTTGCATTCAAACAACTATCATTTGTTCTTCATGTTTAAGCTACTAACAAGGGTCGACCACGTTTTTTTTGTTGCGTAAGCTCCAAGGAGACGAGCGAAGGCTAATATCTTATTTCCTTCCGTTCTTGTGTCCTTGATCTGCTCGTTGTACCATTCACTGTTCAGAAAATCTTTGAGAACAGAGGACAAGGACGATTCGATAACTCGATCAATTTTTCCTTTAAAATTCCTTTCTCCAGTCATATTTTATGTGAATATCAGATGTAAGGTTTCTCATTTTCTTTTTTCTTTCTAGTACAAGGTTGATGAAAGTATTTGATTAATAAAAAATTTTTTTTTTCATTGTTCTTATCTTTTTAGACGTGAGCGTGTTTAAAGAATTGAGTCTTTGTACTTTTGTTCGATAAGAAACTGTACTCACTTGAATAACTACAATTGAAATATGGCTGAGAAACAGATTTCTAAGAAGAGAAAACAAGAACAAGAAGCAAAATTAAAAGAAGAAGACGATGATTTTATTAAGAAAGATGAAGTGAAATATGCAACTGTTCCACCTGATGGTGGTTTTGGTTGGGTGGTAGCTCTTGCCGCTATGGTATTATTTTTCATTAATAATTCATATTCATTAAGTTTAATTTTAAATCCTATATTTAGTTATGTAATCTTGTTTGTGATGGTACATTATTTGCGTTTGGAACAATGAAAATTCATCTTCAAAATCATTTTCAATGTTCGGATATGCTTATTTTAATGGTTGGTTCAGTGCCTTGCGGTGTTTATCTACTTGTTGGTAAGTTTTTATTTCCCATTTCTCAATCGATTAACAACGAATCATTTGTCAAATATTCTTTTTTGTTTTATTTTAAAGGTCCATTAGTTGCTGGTCTTGCAAATCTCTATGGTTGTCGACCAATAATTATCATTGGAAGTATTGGTGCTGCAATTTGTATGGCAGCATCAACATTATCACCCAATGTTTGGGCTATGATGATTATCTACGGTATACTCGGTGGTATCTTCTTCGGTATGGTCTACCTTCCGTAAGTCAAACAACATCTATGTACTTTGTTCTAATCTTTCGTTTGTATTAGATCTGTTGTCATGGTTTCGTTCTATTTCGATAAGAAACGAGATCTTGCTAATGGTAAAATTGTTGTTTATGCGAAGATAAGATTATACGTATGCGTAATCAATTTTAGGTTTGGTTACGGCTGGTACCGGTATTGGTGCACTTTCATTTGGTCCATTAGCTGATATTTTAATGAGTAAATTTGGCTGGAAAATTGGCATGCTTATCTTTGCTGGTATTATGTTATCATGTATTCTTTTCGGAGCAATTATGAAACCATTGAAACCACAAGTTGTCTCTGATACACATGACATTGAGATGGAGTAAGATTTTGAATAATTCAATTTTCTCGATTTTATATTCGAGTTTTTAGAACGCCAGTCAAACCTTACACTAAACAAATTGAGGATACACCATCGCCACCACGTGACCGACAGGCAGCCGGTGAAACAAATGTTGTACGTCGAAAAACAACAGAAAGAGTTCATGAAAATCATTACTTTTTCTTTCTTTCTTAGCCATTATTACCGCCAGGTAATGATTCAGCACGTATCAGTAGTACAGCAACAGTACCAAGTGGTGATACTGCATCAGGTGTCATGCCTAACGTAACAACAGACGGTGCAGCATCGAGTCCAACGAATAAATCAGTACGTTCACGAACAGTATCCGGTAATAGTCGTCGATCATCGACTGGTAGTGGTGTACATCATCGAAGTGGTGTCGCAAATCCTGAAGATGCATCACGACCTTTGTACAAAAAAGACGCACTTTACACTGGTTCAATCAAAGATCTTCACCGTGGATCACATCCATCATTAAATGGAAGCAATGAATACATCGATTCGATTGCAAATATTCCAGCTGCAGTTAGTGCCGAGAAAAAGAAACAATCGACTGCTCGAGCTTTTGCCGAAATTCTTAATACGATGACTGATTTGAGCATATTAAAAAACAAACAAATGTTATTGATTTGTATTGGAAATATTTTTTCAATGTTGGGATATTATCTACCAATAATGTGTCTTGTTTCATTTGCTGTCGAAGATCATGGTGTTAATCGAACACATGCATCGTTTTTATTAACAATTTTCGGTAGATAAAAAAAAACTTCAGACAAAACGTATGACTCTAGTTTCTGTTGCATTTAGGTGCTTGTAACACAATTGGTCGATTTCTCGGTGGACCTCTTTCAATGTTACCTGGCCTAAATGCATTAAAAGTTCATAATGCGTTTTTATTTATTGCCGGTATTCTAACTGTTCTCGCAGCTTATGCAAATAGTTTTACTTGGTGTGCACTTTATGCTGCTTTCTGTGGATTTACAATTGGTAACATTTTTTTTTTATAAGAAAAACAAACTAATCATTCTGCTCTACTTCTCTCTGTAGCACCTCACATGTCATTACTACCGAGTGTCATCTGTAAATGCGTCGGTCTCGATAATTATACACGTGCTTTTGGAACACTTTTTCTCTTCCGTGGCTTTACATCGATCATTGGTCCACCAGCTGCTGGTTCGTTTTGTTTTGTTTTCTTTGTCATTCGATTTCATTTTCTAAATTTAATCTTGTTTCAATAGGATTTCTAAAAGATTATACGAAAAATTACTCGCTTGCATTTGCTATTGGTGGCGCAATGATCATTATTGCGGCGTTCTTTCATATTTCTCTTGTTTGTGTTCGACCGGAACCAACCGATGAACATAACAAACAAATTGACAATGAAAAACTCCGAGAAAAAAGCAAAATTGATGTTTAAAAACAAACACGAAATTCTTCTATTCATCTTATAAATGTCTCTGCGTTTCGATTTTCCTGTTTTATTCGTCTTTCAAATATTTCACATTTTACTTTTTAACATTAAACAAACTCCCTCAACAACTACAATTTCGAGAATGACTTGAGTTCTTTTATGGTTCGTTTCTTTTCGTTTTATAATGCACTGTGATAATCTTTTGTGCGTATTTTATCTTTTCGTTTTCTTTTTCTTTTGTTTGTGGATCTCAGGTTATCAAATAAAATATCTTCGCGAGAATTTAGTTTTATTTCGAAAGAAAAAGAAAATATTCATTCAGGATTAACAACACCGGTTGTCTTTGTTGATAGATTGATCGATGATGATATATCAATATATTTTTTCGATTTTTTTCTATGATGAAATTCGGTTGTCGAAGGAATTTCGATTTGATTCGAATCAATTTCATTTCTATCATTTGTCGGTGATTTTTGAATATTTTTCTTTAATTTCAATGGTCGTTTAGGAAAACATGCTGTAAATAATTTAAGAAATTCTCGACGAAAATCTTGTCCACTTAATGTATATAAAATAAAATTCATCGCATGTTTCGTATACCATAGTGCTTCGCATACTTCAATAATTAATTGTACATTCGATGGTTGATTTGAACCAATAAGTTCGAGACTATCGGTATCGTTTTCATCTGTTTGTATATGATTAGAAAAAATTAATTTATTTACACAAATAAATATAACCGATGGACATGTTAAACCAATAAATGCTAATGTAACAGATAGAAGCATAATAGTTAAACGTTGATGACGACGATGTGCACGTTTACGATGATGACGCATACGTCGATGTTTTTTCATCATATAAACAATTATGCCAAGATTCGTAAAACAAAGAAGAACAAATGGTATAACAGCAACAAGTAATATATCAAATATTGGTATATATGTACGAAAGAATTTCTGATAATTCTTACGAGGTATACACATGAATATTGTTATAGTTTGCTTCTTGAACATATTCATTAATTCAAGTTTATTGAATTCCGTATTATTCATGTTTCTTTGATTATTAGTTAATTGAGATATATATTGATTATACAAATGATCAGTATTCATTGTGATTGTACGTCCTTCAGAGAAAAGAATAATTAAAAATATATGAGCAATAGTGGTATGGTGATTTTAACATGAATAAATTATTATCAAAGAAAGAAAAACTATTCTACTTTAGACATTGCTAATTTAATGAGTACTATCTCTAGTTAACATCAATAAATAAATACTTTCAGATATGAAATCTCTTTATTCGACGAATATGAAGTCTTTCTTTTAAAAAAAGAAAGTTCTCTCTTCAATTGAAATATTTTATGATAAATGAATATTGAAGTAGATTATGCGCAATGTGCCATTATCCTACGTAAACAATAATGACGATATTGTTCGTACTAGATCCTCCTTAAGTCGTAATTAAAAGTTTATCATTAATCTTGACACGCATAAAAATCGTCTAGTTACTGAAAATTTCTAACTCGATAAAAGACTCATATTTATTTGAGTAATGACATAAAAAGTACTTGACTAAGTTTTCTATTTTCGACTATTAACTATACAAATATTTGAGTTTTGGTTAAAAATCGACGGAACAAGTAACTAATGTATAATCAATAATCTTATTTGTATGTGTACTTATTTACTGAAAATGAGTTTAAATCCAATCTTGTCATATGAAGGATTTATGCTCGAATTGAGACATTTATAGTTCATGCTAATTTGAAATCATTGAAACAATCTAATCTAAAATGGCATATTCTATATTGACGCTAATTTACCTTGAATGAAGAAGTAATATAGGTTGCATAAGACAACAATAGCAATCAATATACTTGTTGAATATAACACTCGAATAACAGATGAATTTTGTCGTCGATATCGACTTGTTACTATAAAATATCGATCAAAACTCACAATAACTAATATCCATGAAGCTAAATGTGCAAGTGCCGACGAGAAAAATGTCAAGATTCGACAAACTGACAATGATGTATTGAATATTGGTGTATCTTGAAATAATTTATAAATATGTTTACTTGAACGCATAAAAATAAATAAAATATCAATAACAGCTAATACAGCTAAATATTGACATGTTGAATTTTTAATAAACTTTTTACTCAATAAAACTCGTAGACATAGTGTATTACCGATTGTACCCCAAATAAGTAGACATGGATAAAAGATTCGTACGAGAAAATAACGTAGATCTACTGGCGATTGTGTAGCATCGGTATGGAGACTATCATCGGAGGTATAAGTAAAATTTTCTGTCATTGTCTTATTTGTCGTCGAATGATCAGATCATATTGTATAAAGAGAATAAAATATATCTGAAAACAAAAGAAAACAAATAATCTAAAATGCGAGTCACTGATGATGATTAAAATCTATCTAGACAGACGGTAACTTGCTATCGATATTTATTTGATGTTAAGTTCAATGTTCACTAACTTTGATCTTTGAGTTCTTTTATATTTTGTCCTGTATTAATTCAATCGTAAAATTCTTGCTGTTTTTTTTTTCTATGTGGTGAAAATATCAATGAAGGGAAACATGTTTTTTCGTCTTGTTCTATCAAAACAAAAGAGAAAGGTTTCATTTTCGTTTTAAAGTCGATTCGGATATCCGTTCAGTCGATAGCATAAAACAGCAATAAAAACAAAGAGAAAACGGTCATTATTAATCTTTTGCTTCGATGTCAAAAGCAATAGTTTTTTTTTTACTCGTTATTTTACATAAAGAATAACGAAAAGGCTTAGTTAATGTATGCATTTGACTACATTATGTCTTCTTCTAAACAAAGAAAATGTGTTCACATGTTTTTCACAATCCTCGAGCTTTTTTTTTCTACTGAGAAAAGAAAATAAATGTTGATTGCAGTTTTCTCTTATGACATTTAATTATATGGAAATAGTTGACTACTGAATTCATCTACTCGGTTTTTCTTTTTTTCTTCTTCTTTTGTTGATATAATATATTCTTTTTCATTTAAAATTGGTCTAATAAAAGTCATGCAAGGATGAAACAAAAGTTAAAAGAAAACAAACAACTTCGAGGTCTGCATGTACTCTGTTGTATTATCAACAAAAAATAGTCCGATTTTGCCTATTTTCTCCCTCCTTCTCTAATATCACCATTACAAGAATGGCCTTAAGTGAAAACGATAATACTCGATTAAACTAATTGAATTCACAACTTGATTGAATAGTGATAGTCTATTTATGATGACTTACAAAAGTCGCCAATACAAATAAATTGACGATGAAACAGAAAAAAACAATATGGAATATGAATATTAAGTAGTACTTACATGAATATATGAAATCAATGATAGATGCAAATAGTTGTCTAGGTTTATATAAATAATAGTACTTTTATGCTTTGATACTGTCTCATTCTTGTCTATTTCACGTGTCAAAAAAATTATATTAGTGATTAAAACAAAGTAAAGAAGAAGAAGAAGACGACGGGAAAGAAATGGAAAAAAGAATGACAATAATATTTAACAAGGAAACGTAAGTGGGAGGAGAAGAGGAAAAAGTAGCTTCCAGAAATATAGATCACTAGAGAAGAAAAATAGAAAGAATGAAAAAAAAGGGAGACAGAGCTAGAAAAAGCTGATGATAATAGTGAGTTACTTGATATTAATGAGTACAGTCTAGAATGACATTTATATAACTAATAATAATGATTGATAATTACATTTTTTCTCTTATTGTTTTCAAATAGAAAATATGAAGTTTCAAATTAAACATAAAAAAGTCCAATTAAGTTGATTCTATGTGACATATACTACACATTTTGAAAAGAATGAACTTATCAAATAAAAATCTTGTTTTTGTTAAGTATGACTGCATTTTCAATGTTCAAATAACAACTATTTATATACAACATCCTCAAAAAAAAACTGTCTATTTAATAGTTTTTTTTCTCTCTCTCTCTCTCTCCAGTTAAAGAATTTCTCTAATACTTCTTACAAAGAAAAAAACTTTCTACTTGACTTTCTGTGATAAGTATGTTTCTTTTGAATGAATATAGTTAACCATATTTATAGTCTTCTGACGTAAAACATCCGTAATTTAGCAAGCAGAATGGTTTTTAATCCTGAATTGAGTGCATTCATAGAACAAAGGAGAGAAAATACAAAAAACAAGTCAATTAACTCTGCATGAGCTGTAAAACAATGATTTTGAATCTAAGATATGCTATGATAGGATGTTTGATGAATATAAAATAAATCATATTTGACGAAAAATTAATCATCCACATTCAATATGTCATTGTCAATTGACTCTCATTAAATATCTCAATTTTACAATTGAATCAAGCAAATCTCATGTTCTGTCATCTTCATTATCTTCTTCGTCTTCTCCTCTTTCCTCATAAAAACTTCATTGATATTTGACATGTAAAGATCATGCAATATAAATTAATCAAACTCGAAAAACAAAAAGGATTTCTTTTATTTCTATTTATCACGAGATTCAACAAAAAACAGCATGAGATTCACTACGAGAAATAAATAAATTCAATGTTAAAAAGCAAAGAAAAAAAATGATAACGGTTTCTTGTCGCATGTCGTTGGTTTGTTTTTCTTCGTGTCAATTATTTGATTGTTTTATGTTAATTTATTTAATTCAAATTTTTTAAATATTTCACTAGCTGTAAATATAA
>Ga0209922_103807_pt1 | contig 11544 bp, 6 predicted proteins | sample ThiBiot_500_biof_FD_183946 | JGI IMG/M metagenome (GOLD analysis project Ga0209922, IMG submission 183946) | Wastewater bioreactor microbial communities from Cape Town, South Africa - Thiocy_expt_500_biof (SPAdes) | ecosystem: Engineered > Bioreactor > Thiocyanate-remediating > Anaerobic-Aerobic ...
GGCAAGGGCGCGCGCAAGTCGCTCACGTGCAAGTACCACGGCTGGACGTATGCGCTCGACGGCCGGCTGGTGACGACGCCCGAGCTCGGTGACGTGAAGGACTTCGACGAGAGCTGCCACGGGCTCAGACCGGTCCAGCGCGGGCTCGCTTCGGGGGCGTACGAGGCCGGACGCTTCTCCGCCCTCCGGGAGAACGGGGTCCACCACTTCCGGGCGCTCGTTCCCGAGCACCGGACGCGTCCACGCTGAGCGGTCGCTTGCGGGCTCCCGCCCTCGCATCCGCCGCTCCACGCGCACTCCGCGAATCGTTCTACCTAGCCGCTTCGTCCACCGCCTCGAACCGTCCGGCGAGCGTGCCGGGCGACGCTCGCCGCCCGATCCATGGGGAAATTGGCGCACTTAGGCGCACCTCAAACCCCTTTGAGGTCCAACATTAGCTGCGACCTGTAACCGCCTGGGATCATTCACTTTGCCCCGGCATAGAGAGCGCCCTTACAGTGTCTAAGTAGAGGCAGCCTCACACATTTTTTCCGTCTCAGTGCAGTTTGGAGTCGACCTCGGCTCCTGGGGCAGCGTATTCCCATGGTCGCGCGTAGCTCGGTACGCGCCCCCCGGGAGAGAATCTTCCCCCCGGGGAACCTGCCGGAGGTCGAGAAGTGATGCAGGACTACCGCCCGGCTTGGCTTATTGCAGGCTTCGGAGCTGGCCTCACGGCGTTCATCGCCGTCAGCGGCTGCACGCAAATCGGAGCCGTACGTTCGGAGCTGATCAAGAACAGCCCGATGGCAGCGCGGGTCCTCGGCGACCACGCTTCAGCTTCAGAACGCGCTACGAGCACGAGCGATTCCGTCCAGCTCACATCGGCAGCCTTTCCGCGCCTGGCCTTCGCCTCGGTCGAGTCGATCGTGGATGAGCTCGACGAGGCCGATCGCCCCCTCCCCATGAACGGGCTCTGCCCGGCCAACATGGCGAGCATCGACGACCGCTTCTGCGTCGACAAGTACGAGGCCTCGCTCGTCGAGGTGCTCCCCGACGGCGACGAGCGCCCCTACCCGTTCTACATGCCGGTCGACGGCCACAACGTCCGCGCGGTCAGCATGCCGGGCGTCTACCCGCAGGGCTACATCAGCGGGCGCGAGGCCGCCAAGGCGTGCAAGGCCTCCGGCAAGCGTCTCTGCAAGCCGCAGGAGTGGAAGACGGCCTGCAAGGGGCCGGAGAAGCTCCAGTACGGCTACGACAACAAGCGGAGCACCGGCACGTGCAACGACAACGGCCGGAGCCCGATCGGCTTCTACTTCATGGCGGAGATCCGGAACGGCACCGCGTTCTCCTCGCCGAAGATCATGAACGACCCGCAGCTGAACCAGCTGCCGGGCACCCTCGCCGAGACCGGCTCGCACGAGGGCTGCACGAACGAGTACGGCGTCTACGACATGGTCGGCAACATCCACGAGTGGGTGGATGATCCCGGCGGCTCGTTCCAGGGCGGCTACTACCTCGATGTCGAGAAGCTCGGCGAAGGCTGCGGCTACCGCGCCGACGCGCACGAGAACTGGTACCACGACTACTCGACCGGCTTCCGCTGCTGCGCGGACGTCGCCCAGTAGAGAAACCGAAACGCGCCGCGACTCGACGCGACAGCTGCTCGCGACAGGGCTCGACCGATCGCAAACCCTCTGTCATAACCGGCCGCCATGGCTCGACCGGTGACGATCGTTGCGCTCGCGGGGCTCCTGTCGCTCGCGGCCTGCTCACGGAACGAGCCACCGGCACCACCCATGCCGAAGGAGTCGTCGAGCGCGGCGACGCTCTCCGGCGCGGTGTCCGTGCCGGCGGAGGAGGACTCGGGCGCAAGAGCAGACGCGGACGGCGCGCCGGAGGATCCCGGAGCGCCGAAGGACGCGAAAGGCCCTCGCTCGCTCGCTGGAAAGAAGGTCCTCCACGTCGGCGACTCGATGGTCGGCGGCCGCTTCGGGCTCACGCGCGCGTTCGAGTCGAAGCTCTCCGCCGAGGGCGCGAAGATCGTCCGCCACACGACGGTCAGCGAGACACTCTCGAGCTTCGACAAGACACCGACGCTGAAGGACCTGATCCGGACGCACGATCCGGACATCGTCGTCATCACGCTGGGGGCCAACGACGCGAACGTCCCTCACCCCGAGGTCTACGCGCACAACATCGAGAACGTCGTGAAGCGCGTCGGCGATCGCGAGTGCTGGTGGATCGGTCCGCCGAGCGTGAAGACGCCTGCTGGCGCGCCCGGCCCGAGCGGTCCGGACATGGGAGTCGTCTCCGTCATCCGCGACCACGCGGGAAAGTGCCGCTTCTTCGACTCGAGCAAGCTCGATCTCGAGCGCGCCTCCGACGGCATCCATCCGAACGACCGCGGCGCCGCCAAGTGGGCCAGCGCGTTCTGGGAAGTCTTTCGCGCGCCCTGAGGAGCCGCACGCGCCGTTCATCGGCGGCATCGCAAGGAGCGAAGAACGGCCGGACGTAAAAGCTGCAAGATGCAGCCATCGGGTCCGTCCCTCGCCCACCTGCACCCGGCCTAGGAGCGTGGAGCGCGGATCTGCCGCGTGCGAACCTGCACGCGGCCTAGGAGCGTGGAGCGCGGATCTGCCGCGTGCGAACCTGCACCCGGCCTAGGAGCGTGGAGCGCGGATGTGCCGCGTGCGAACCTGCACGCGGCCTAGGAGCGTGGAGCGCGGATGTGCCGCGTGCGAACCTGCACGCGGCCTAGAACTTGTCGCTCACCGCGATTTCGCCGCCGCACGGGACGTCGATCGACTGCGGCTTGCCCGAGCTGCCGAGGCGCACGATGTGCGGCCCGCACTTGACCGTGACCTGCTGCGGCGTCTGCCCCAACGTCTTCTCGTCGACGAAGATCCGCCGGCCGGGCACGGTCCCCGTCGTCGTCACGATACCCATGCCCTCGGGGATGTCTCCCCGCGGCGCCGCACCTTCTGCGCTCTCCGCCAGCCTCGCAGAAGGCGCGGTGCTCGCGGACGACGCGCTGGCGGGCGGCGAGGCGCTTGCGGTCGCCACGACTCCCGCGACCGACGCGTCGGCGGATGGCGCCGGGTTCGCGGAGGGCGCAGCGCTCGCGATCGCCGTCGCGAGCGGCGCAGAGGCCGAAGCCAACGTGACCGCCGTCGCCGACGGAAGCGACGCGACCGCCGTCGCCGGCGAGGCGCCGCTCTCGTCGGCTTGGTTCGCGTTGCTCGCCTGGTAGCGGACGTACCCGACGACACCGGCACCCCCGGCTACGACCGCGAAGACGAGGACGGCGACGATGGCCCCGACACTCCGTCGGGTCGTCGATGGCATCGGTGGGACCAACGTCGGCTGCCCGGAGTCCCGCGCAGGCCAGGCGGGCTCGCCTGAGGAAGGGTGGCCCGGGAGCGCCGGGGGCACCGGCGTCCGGTACGCCGCCGGTGGAACGTAGGGCGCCATGCGCCCCGTCGTCGTCGTGTTCGCCGCCCCTCCACCGCGAGCTGTCGGCGCGTCCTGGGGCTTCGTGCCCTCCGGCCGCTTCTCCATCGCGAGCGTGTGGGTCTGCAGAGGAAGCGGCGGCGGTCCGACCGGCATCGGCGGCGGCGGAGGCGCGAGCTCCGGTGGGGGCACGACCGTCGGCGCCTCGGCTTTCTCCACGAGCTCGCGCACGGTCGCGCCGAAGTCCTGCGCAGACGGCGGCGCGGGCTGGAGCGGCGGCGGGGCCGCGGGGAACTGACCGATGCCGCGCACGGGATCGAGCGGGGTCGCGTCGGGCGCACCATCGGGCCGGCTCGGCGGCTCCGTCTGGAGGATCGACGGCGGCATCGAGCTCGGTTGTTCGCGGAGGACCGCGTCGATGGCGTCCGTCAGCGCCATCCCCCGATGGATCCCGTCCGGTGGCTCGACGAGCGAATCGAAGAGCGACAGCGTCGCCGTCGAAGGCCCTTCGCTCGTCATCGGCGGATCGGGCACGGCGTTCGCGAGCCGCATCGACGCGCTCGGCCGCCTCGGAGGCTCCGGGGCAGCCGCGCTTGCAGGCAGCGCGGTACGGCTCGGGACCTTGGGCGGTATCGGCGACGCGTCGCTCCCGGGCGTCGTCCGTGGGAGCGCCGTCTGGCTCGGATTCTTCGGCGGACCGTCGGCGGCCGCACGCGCCGCTGTCATCCGTGGGACGCTCGGGGGAAGCGGCGGCGGAACGGCCTTCGGCGAGCCCCTTCTGCCCGACGATCCCGCTGCTGGAGGCACCGCCCCCGGAGGGTTCGCCGGCGGCGCAACGGCGGCTTGGAGGGTCTCGGTGGCTTTCCCCCCGACGAGCTGTGCGGGCACTCCGGCCACCGCCACCGTCGCCGCCGCCATCGAGGGCTGCGAGCCGGTCCGCACGACATTCAGCGCAGAGACGAGCCGCTCGCGCCCTTCGTCGGTGCGTACGACCGCGGTGAGGACGGCGACCATCTCCTCGGCCGTGATCGTGCGTCGTTCGGCGCGAGGCTCCAGCGCTCGCTTGACGGCGTCGCGCACGGTCCGATCGAGGTCGGGTCGGATCGTGTCGAGCCCGACGAGGCGCGGCTCGGCCATCGCTCGGAGCGCCTCGACCTCGGGGAGCGCGCCGCGCTGGAAGGCACGTCGCTTCGTGAGCAGCTCCCAGAGGATGATGCCGCCCGCGTAGACGTCGGCACGAGGCGAGATCGCTTCGCCGGTCACCTGCTCGGGTGCCATGTACCCGTAGGTGCCCTTGATCATCCCGGCGACGCTCTGATGGCTCAGGCCGGTGACCTTGGCCACGCCGAAGTCAGCGAGCTTCACGTGGCCGTCCCACGGCACGAGCACGTTGGAGGGGTTGACGTCGCGATGAATCACCGGCGCGATGGCCCCCGACTCGTCGACCGCGGAATGCGCCGCCGCGAGCGCATCGAAGATCCGCGCCGCGACGTAGATGGCAGCGCGATCGTCGAGCTCGCGACCGATCCCCTTCAGCATCGTGCGCAGCCGCGTGAGCGGAGGACCGTCGATGTGCTCGAGGACCATGCAGAGCTGGCCCTCCCTCCCCGCCTGCCGCGCTGGTGCGCCCGACTCCGAAACGGGGACCGCGAAGAAGTCGAAGAGCCGAACGATCGATGGATGCGAGAGGCGCGCATAGGCGGACGCTTCGCGTGCGAACATGCGGGCGAACTCGTCGTCGCCTCGGAACTGCGAGAGAAGCAGCTTCAGGACGACGGTGCGCTCGAAGCCGAGCGGCCCCTCCGCCTTCGCGAGCAACACGTCGCTGGTTCCCCCGGTCGCCAGCCTACGAACGACCCGGTACCCTCCAATGCGCTCGACCGTGGTGTCGGCTTTCGTCACCGGCAACCTTCAGCGTATCGCAATCCACGCACCGAGGACGAGAGCTTGCGGCAAGCTCGGGGTCGGTTGCACCAGACCGCGAGCAGGAACGGGAACGGGACGTGCTCCAGAGCCGGCTCGCAGGACTACGCCTGCTCCTGTCGCTGTCCGAGGTCGGACTGGACTTCGTCGAGGAGCTCGTTGGCGCGGCCCTCCTCGATACCGAGCCCCTCGGCCAGATCGTTCAGGGTCTCGTTCTCCTCGTCGGCGATCGCGTTGTCTGCGAAGGCGATCGCCGCAGCGAGCACAAAGGCGACCTCGGCACGCGGGCGGTCGTCGCGCAGTCGGGCGACGACATCCTGCATCCGCGCCGGGCGCCCCTGGTCGGCGACGTTCTTCCCGGCAGCGTCGAGCATCGACTCCATGTGCGCCGTCCGGATCGTGTCCCCGGAGAGGTTGCGGAGGGCGCCCTTCAGGACCTCGCGCTCCTCGTTGCCGATCTTTCCGTCGGCGCTCATCATCAGGTACATCGCTTCGCAGAGCGGACCGTACTCCGCGAGGATGCCCATGAGCTCCACGGCATCGGCGGACATGCTCGGGTCCGCCGCCACCATCGACGGGCGCTGCCCGCGTTGCTGGAGTTGATCCCGAAGGCGAGCGAGCGTGGAGTTCGAGAGCCAGATCATCTGGGTCGAGCTTAACCGCGGCGGCTCCTCCACGCCAGACGCAGCGGAAGGCGTCGCCCCGGCGCGTCTGGAGTCGTGGAGTCGTGGAGTCGTGGGAATGGGGAGCGAAGCGCGGCTCAGTCGAAGCGGAACAGCTCTTCGAGGTCGCCCTTCGTGAGCTTCTTCGCGCCGCCGACGTCCTCGCTGAGGACCGCGCCGACGAGCTCGCGCTTCTTGCCGCCGAGCTCGAGGATCTTCTCCTCGATCGTCCCCTTCGCGATCAGACGGTAGGTCGTGACGACCTTCGTCTGACCGATGCGGTGAGCGCGGTCGGTCGCCTGATCCTCGACCGCCGGGTTCCACCACGGGTCGAAGTGGATGACGGTGTCGGCCGCCGTGAGGTTGAGGCCGGATCCACCCGCCTTGAGCGAGATGAGGAACACCGGCGGGCCGTCCTCGCGCTGGAAGTTCTCGACGCGCGCGTGACGATCCTTCGTCGAGCCGTCGAGGTACTCGTACGCGACGCCGTCCTCCTCCATCGCGTTCCGGATGAGGGTGAGCATGCTGACGAACTGGCTGAAGACGAGCACGCGGTGACCGCCTTCGACCGACGTCTGGATGAGCTCGCGGAGCGCGACGAGCTTGCCCGAGTCCACGTCGCCGAACTCGCGCGGAAGGCCGAGCAGGCGCGGGTCGCACGCCGCCTGACGGAGGCGCGTGAGGCCGGCGAGGATCTGGATGTGGCTCTTCGCCATTCCCTGACGCTCGACCTCGCCCATGACCTGCGCGCGGACCTCCTTGAGGACGGCGCCGTAGAGCGAGGACTGCTCGCCGGTGAGCTCGCAGAACTGGTCGCTCTCGATCTTCTCGGGCAGATCCTTCGCAACCTCCGCCTTCGTGCGGCGCAGGATGAACGGGTGGATCGTCGCCCGGAGACGGGAGGCGGCCTTGGCGTCGCCGTTGTCGATCGGACGCCCGTAGCGCTCCTCGAACTTGTCGAGCGGACCGAGGAGGCCCGGGCTCACGAAGTCGAAGATCGACCAGATCTCGGAGAGCCGGTTCTCGATCGGCGTGCCGGTGAGCGCGAGACGGCGGAGCGCCTTGAGCCGCTTCGCCGCGCGGGCCGTGGCGCTGAGCGGGTTCTTGATGTTCTGCGCTTCGTCGAGGATCGCGTAGGTGAGATCGAGCTTCGCGAGGAGCTCCTCGTCGCGCCGGAGGAGCGCGTAGCTCGTGATGACGACGTCGGCGTCCTCGAGCTCGTCGGTGCGCTCCTTGCGCTCGCTGCCGTGCCACACCATGTGGTTCAGCGACGGTGCGAACTTGTCGAGCTCGCGCTCCCAGTTCGTAACGACGCTGGTGGGGGCGACGATGAGCGCCTTGAACTTCTTCTTCCCGTCGGCCTTCGCGTCCTTCTCGATTGCGCTCTTGACCGAGAGCATGAGCGCGATGGTCTGGACCGTCTTACCGAGACCCATGTCGTCGGCGAGGATGCCGCCCGACGCGATGTCATGCAGGAAGTGGAGCCACTGGAAGCCCTGCTCCTGGTACGGACGGAGCTGCGCCTTCAGGTTCCGCGGCTTCTTGACGACCTTGATTTCGTCGACATCGTGGAGCTTCTTGAAGAGGTCCTTCGCGCCGTCCGAGACGTGCGCCTTGCCGACCTGATCGAGCAGCTCCTGGATGCGACCGGCTTGAGAGAGTGGGAGCTTGCCGCCTTGTGCGCCGCTCGTCGCGAGGATCTCGGCCTGACGGAGGAGGACGGCCTTCACCTTCTCGGGATCGAGCTTCGCGAACGAGCCGTCGGAGAGGCGGACGTAGCGGCGGCCCTCGGCGAGGCAGCGCGCGAGCTCGTCCTGCGTGACGGCGATGCCGTCCGATTCGAACGTGAGCCGGAGCGAGAGCCAGTCGACGCCACTCGAAACGCGCGCGTTCGCCTGGAGCGACGTCGAGCGCACCTGCACGTCGACGAGGTCGTCCGGGATGAAGAGGTCCCAGTCCTCGGGGAGCGCACCGACGGCTTCGGTCCAGAACTGGAGCGCGTCGTCGCCGCGCGCGAGGAAGACCTGCCCGTCCTCGTCGGCCTTGAGTCCGAGCGCGCGGAGCTTGCTCGTCGCCTCCTGCTGGGCGGCGATGTCGCAACGGATGACCGTTGCGCGCTTGTCGGCGCGGACGCGTCGGGGCCCACGTCCGAGCTCCTCGTCGTCGTCGCCGCTGGTGACCTTGGGCGCCTTGACGATGACCGGCGGGGTCATGCCGTCGGCGCGGACGTCGATCTCGACGTCCTCGTACGCGGCGCGAAGCGATACGCGGGCCTCGGTCAGCGTGCCGCCGGCGCGAAGCCGGAAGGTAGGCGGAATGTCGACGACATCGGCGACCTGCGAGAGATCGGGGAGCTCGGCGCCGACCTCGAGCGCGACGCGCGGGAGGCCCTGCGCGATGAGCACCGGGAGGTTGTCGATCGACTCGGAGATCACCGGCGCGCGCATGAGCCGCCGGATGGCTCCCGGCGAGACGCGGCGATCGAGCGGGCGGGCCCAGCCCTCCTGCGCGTCGACGTGCCAGCCCGGGCTGCCTTCGAACCAGCCGCCCTGGTTGGTGGTGAACTTGCGCGGGTCGCCGGCGCGCTGGAACGCCGCCTTCACGAGCACCTGCTGGCCGTCCTGGCTCAGCTCGAGGTCGAAGCGCGGACGGACCGGCTCGTCGCCGAACCGGAGCTCCATCATCTGCGGTTCGAGGATGACGCGGCGGCCCTTGAGGAACGGAAGGAGCTCGGCGGCGTCCTCGCCTCGGACCTCGACGCCCACGCGGCGCGGGCCGTCGGACTCGTGGCGCGCGAGCACGCGGAGCGCGTCGCGGTCGGCGGTCGGCCTCTGCGCCTGGAACGCGAGGAGCGCGGTCGCCGAGAGCGGCGTGCGCGCGTCGGGATCGAGAATCGAGACCGTCAGCGCCGATGGGCGCACCTGCATGCGGTACTCGATCGTCTTCGGCGCCGGCGGCATCGGCTCGGCGATCCACGCGTCGACCCCCGTCGCGCCGCGCCCGCCTCCCTCGACGGTGAACCCAGGACGGGCGCTCGAGACGCCCATCCCGGGCGCGACGCCGGCCCGCTGCGCGGCGAGCTTTCGTGCGCGCCGTCGAGCGCGGCGGCTGCTGCCGGCGGTGGCCATCTCGAGCTCGGCGCCCGCGGCGGTTGCCCCGCTTGCCCCGCCTACCCCGCTGGTGTGGAGCGTCGAGCCAGCCCCGTTCTGGGCCGGGTCAGGTCGGGGCTGCTTGGGTCGCACCTGATCCCGCAGGGCGATGAGCAGCGCCGCCACGTGCTTGCAATGCCCGTTGATCTTCGGGAAAGCAGGGCACGAGCAGTCCGAGTTGAAGCCCGTCGGCGTCACCTGGAGCTTGACGGCATACGGCTCGGGCTCCGTGCCTCGGACGGCGCCACGAGCGGAGATCTCCTCCATCTGGACGTCCGAGACCGCCTGCCGCCGTACGTAATCGTAGCCACGAAGAAAGGCACGCGCGCCCAGCAGACGGCGCAGTGCGCGGTCGTTGAGCTGGCTCAGCGCTTCCGTGAACGGGGTCGACAATCGCGCGGGTCACGCCGAAGGGGCGCGCCTTTCCTTCTGCCTTCCGGCAGGGGCGAGGGCTGATGAGGTCTGGGCGGGGTACTCGCCGTAACGTCGCGTCGCGCAACGTTGCGAGGATCCCGGCCCCACCGATGATGAAAGGCGATTACCACCGCCCTGGGGTGAGAGCAACATGTGTTCGCAGGGGCTCAGGTCGAAGGAGGCGGGGCCTTCCGGGGTCGAGCCGGGGTGCGCTGCCCTCGGGCCCAGCGCCGCCTCCGGTGCAGGTCGGTCAGGGGCAAGTGTAGAGGTCGGGGGTGACGTTGCCCTTCGAACAGGCGGTGTTCTCCGCTGGCTCCGTTCGTTCTTCACCGACCATCGCCTGCTCGGCCGTGAACGTGATCGTGGTCGAGACCGCGTCGCACGCGCCGTCTTCGAAGTCGAGGGCGCTCGTGCGGTTGATGTCGACCGCCTCGCAGAGCATCTTCTTCACCGTCGTGAAGAGCGGCGAAGTGCAGAGCCTGGCGTCCGGGTCCGGATCGTTCGGAGCGTTGAAGGTGCCCGTCGCCTCGAGGAGCTCGGTCACGGGGATTCGGCCGCCGAGCATGGCGTTGAGGGTCCAGTTGCCCGCCGCGGTCTTCTCGAGCACACCCGCCGTGACCGGGGATCCGATGGAGAGCGTCGCGGTTCCGAAGAACATCGTGATCGGCAGGTCGCTGCGGAACACGAGCGTTCCGTTGTTCACGTAACCGCTGCCCTGGACGAGCGGCTTGACGTACTCGAGCGAGTACGTCCAGAGGTCCCTCCCGCACCAGCCGGGCGGCGAGTGCTGGCCGCCGGTGGAGGTGCCGCAGCCGCTGCCGTCGACGATGCCGTGCGAGAGCATCACGCCGACCGAGATCTGGCGGTCGTTCGGCTTGCCGTTGTAGCCCTTGACGTAGAGGAGCAGCCCGCGCCTTCCGCTCGTGACGCCCTTGGTCGCCGAGTCCCCCGGCGAGAAGCCCGTCGGTACGAACTGCTCGAAGAGAGACGCGCCTCGGTTGTCGATCCCAGCGTCTCCGTCGCAGTCCTTCAGCTTCGGCGTGCACGACGACTTGCCTTCCGCGGCGGTGCCCGGGCGCTTGTCGCAGGTGCAGACCCCGTCGAGATCGAAGCCGCGGTAGCCGTTTGCATCCTTGGCGATCACGTCGACCGTTCGGAAGGCGAGGTAGAACGGCGGTAGCTCGGTGTCGCGATCGTCGTCCTTCTCAGGCTCCGGCGGGGGGACCGCGTGATTGCACGGGTCGACGGCCGCGTCGGGGTCGCCGTTCGGCGCGTCCGAGACCGAGCCGTCGGTCCCGACTCGATCGACCTTCTCGACGGGCTCGATCCCCGCGACGACCTGGCACGCGACGATCGCGAGCCCCGCCGTGAGCGTCGTGACGAATGCCGATCGCTTCCGCATCACCAACTCACAACGAGCGAGCCACCGCCCGGACGAGGAGAAATCCGCGCGCTCACTGCCGGCTTCTCGGTGGGACCAGCGCTGAGGAACATGTAGCCGCCGACTGCTGCCGCGATGAGGCCGATCGGCAGCGCCACGTTGGCGACGTTCGCGAAGAGCAACGCGCGATCGGTCGTGTCGTCGGCCGCCCTCGCCTCGTTCGACCCCGCGAAGCACGGTGACGGACAGGCCTTCGCCGCATCGCCGTCGTTCGTGAGCGCGAGCACGCCGAAGACGCCGCCCGCGGCCATCGTCGCAACGCCGATCGCGCCGACGACGATCCCGCTGGTCTTGCGTGACCGGTTCGCCGCGTACTCTTCGTCCTTCATGCGATCCGCGTCCGGAGCGATCGCCGCCGCCGGAGCGGCCACGGGCTCGTTCTCGAGCTGCGGAACGGTCACCGATACGACGGCGCCTGCATCGTCGACGGACACCTGCATCACTGCCGGCTTCTTGCCGGGCGCGCTCGCCTCGACGGTGCGCGTCCCCGGATCGACGGCCACGCCGGACCAGAGCGGCTCGC
>Ga0209922_103816_pt1 | contig 11532 bp, 14 predicted proteins | sample ThiBiot_500_biof_FD_183946 | JGI IMG/M metagenome (GOLD analysis project Ga0209922, IMG submission 183946) | Wastewater bioreactor microbial communities from Cape Town, South Africa - Thiocy_expt_500_biof (SPAdes) | ecosystem: Engineered > Bioreactor > Thiocyanate-remediating > Anaerobic-Aerobic ...
GATAGCGACCGATGGTCATATTTCGCGCTGACCATACACTCCAGATATAAGCACCAATAATGCGTACTACCTTTGTTCTCATTTCAATGTCATATGGGATATTCATGATATCTTTCAAATATACAATGTCATTGTATGATGATTGAAGTTGTTTACCGGTTAAGAGCAAAACTTGTTGAATCATCTCGTTCAAGCACCTATGATAAAATTGACAGGATGTGAATAAATGATTTGTAGTTTCCGATTGATTACAAAATAAGCATTTTCTTCCTTCGTATGTTCAATAGTTTGTCTAATTGAGATTGTAATCGTTGAATTGTGATTCGCCAACAATTTGTAACAATGACGATGAGTTTGTCTCTATAGTTGAATGATTTGTTTTGTTCTTAATCTTGAAAATATTCATACCGATTTGAAACAGTTTTTCCAGTAGTAGTTGTTGTTGTTGGTCGGTCAAATGTAATTTTTTCTTAGTACCAATTCGACCAAAATTGATTAATAAATCACGTTCAAATATAATCTCCGACTTCTTGTCATCCAGTTGATAAAAGAATAAATGTACATGCAAATTCATGGTATTGACTTCATGTATTTTTCCGATACGAAAACCATGCACTATATGCGTAAGAAAAACTATATAAACTTTCGAAAAGTGCATTAAACACTCATCTACTTGCGTTTTTAATTACAATAATATCATTAATTTGAGACTTTTTATTATCTGGTTGTTTATCAGTCTCATTATCAATATCTTCTATTAAACTTTGATTCATTTTTCTAAAAGCTTTATTCTTTAATGAAATTCCAGATCTATCGATACGATTGTCCGCATTTGGTCATAATTTTGCCGCCTATATAGACCGCACTATTTTAAGTAAACGGTCAGTATTTACCAAAAATATTTGACACAGTAATACGACATCGTATACGCGACCGTATTGTTTGACACGGGTTGTTTTCGAATGTATTCTTTGTTCATACGAATTCATTTTCAGATTGATTTATTTACTTTGTTACAATATTTATCCTCGAATCTCTTGTTTCTTTGTTCCGAATTGAAAAAAAGTCATATAATTGCACGTCAAGAGAAATAAATAAATCTGATGGAAATGCTGTTGACGCTTGCCTTTTTTATTTAAATCGCAAAAGTGTAATAAATTTATCTAGTATTGTGTTGGAAATAACGATGGAACATCAAAACAGAAAGATATTCCATCCGATAATCAATGCAAAATTTTCTCTTAATTATTGAATAAAAATAAAATGAATAAATTCTTGAAAGTTTACTCATTAAATCTTGGGTACCCGTTTACGCAAGGAAGCTATCAAAATGTAGCAGCTTGTCAAAGTTAGACCAGAACAAATAAATATTTCAATTAAAAACAACAGAAAATAAAAATCTTTTCTTAGAATTATTTTCTTGACAATTACAACAATGTTTTGGTAATTTGTGTCTATTACCTGGAATTGATAATTTTAGTCATGTTGGTGGATTTTTCTGGGAAAATTTTTATTCGAATCGATTGAAATGTTCCTTTTGTATGTATATAAGTTGTTTACCGGTGAATGCTTGGTGTGGCATCGGAAAATTAATATGCGTAGAATTCTTTTCCATTAACTTGTCATCATCGTGCATTTTTTATAGTCTTTCGATTCAAAATTTAGAATTAGTGATTTTTTTGCCTATAAAAACGCGAGAGAAAAAAAAATTGTTTGTTCATTTTGAAAATCAACGATGTCAATGAAACTAATTCTCGTCTGCATAGTTTTGCTAAGTAAAAATCAAGTTTTTTCTTTTCGGTTTGTTTTCAATTGAATTTGTACTTTTGTTGTAAAGCCATTGAACATACAACAGTTGGTTTAACTTGTTATACATGTTCAGCAGGAACCGATGGTTGTGGATCTTCGTTTGACTCCGATGGTAGTGGAATTGTCAAAATAAGTCAATCATCGGCTGATTACTCTTGCACTGTATTTTAATTTGAGTTCTTGTTTTTCCACATTAAAATGTGAACATTTTCTATTTAGAAAACAGTTTCTTCGAGTAATGGAAATTCGATGAGTCGCGGAATAGTTGCAACTTGTACAAGTCCAGTAACCGTAGCAGCAAATGATGGTGTCGATGGATCTGTTACTTATTGTTGTAGTACAGATCTCTGTAATGGATCTTCAATAAATTCATCGAATTTTCTATTTCCACTGGCAATATCTCTCTTCGTTTCATTACTTTATATTCATATTTAACTAATTGATGATCCGATAATTGACAAAAACCTCTTTGAAATCCCATTGATTTTGTATTTCCTTGCTTTTTTTTTGTATTTGAATCAACAAAATAAAACAAAACTGTCTTAATAAACTTCGTTGTCGTCAAATAATTTTCTCTCGTTTCTTTCGTTCTGTTCGAAAGTTGTAATAAGAGGAACAGCAGTAGTCCGTTTTTTTATTAGTTTATTTAGATATTGTTGGTGTTGTCAAGCGATTCAAACGACGAACTTTTCTTTTTTTTTTTGTATTACAAAATAAAGTAAAGCTCAACTATGGGAAATTGTTGTGGATCGAAATCGGATAAAACTGATGATGTTTATATTGAAAAGAAAGAAAGAAATGATCCAAATAAATTACCAAAAATAATCGTAACACCGAAAGACACAGCTATTATTTATTTAAATGTGTCACCAACAAATCAATCGAATCGTTTAAGAAAATCATTAAAACGTCAGTTTCCAACGTTACTCGAACTCGATGGTGAACAACGACTTGTCAATCATGTTGATTCAATGAAACAACGGAAATGTTATGTCATCGTAGCGGGATTTATTCATAATCAAACATTAAAATCTTTAGTTTCGAATTCGAAAGTAAAAGCTCTATATTTTTGTTTGGAACAAATCGATCTCAATCAATTTTCAACATCAAAGAAAATCAAAGGATTTTTCGTTAATCAATCTCATTTGAAAAGAACGATCTTTTATGATCTTAGATTGAATGATCAATATAGTTAGCTTCTTCATGTACTCGAAATCCTCAACAAACAAATGATTTTTTTAATTTTTGTGAATCATCTTATACAGTGTTGATTGGTTGGATTTTCTTTTATCATAACAAGTTTTGTAATGCTGACGTTTTCTCTTTTTTTTATTTGATTTGAAATGAAATAACAAAGCAAGATAAGAGAACAACTATAAACGAGAAGATAAAAGTGACCATTTCGTTATTTTAATCAACTATATAGATGAGATGAGAATGGAAATGAGACTGATGTTGTCTTATGTTATCTTTGTAATATTAGTAATATTTATAAATAAATTAGAAGGAGCTAATACTCCTTGTATTTACGATACAAGCCCTCGGGGCGTCATCGATTTGTCATCTGTTGGAAATCAAGATGGAACACCGCGATGGAAAAATGTAAAACCTACTACATCAGATGGTCATTGTAAGTTTTTTATTTGTTTGTAATTGTCTAATAGAATAATAAAAATTTGTTGAATAAAAAGTGTATTCATATAATCCTTGTTATGGATTTACACAAACGACCTGTCAAAACGTCGCTGCATGCCAAAGTTAGAAATATATTTTGAATATATAGACGAATATGAATTTGAATTTGAGTGTATTTTAGTTTACGAAGCAGATCAATCGTTAACTTATTCATTGGGCAGTCAAAACAGTATTGAATGGCGTTTAACACCTGATGGGAACCCTCCATATATAACTTATACAACAGGACAAAGAAATTCACGAGTCGATTTAGTTTGTTTAGAATCTGGAGAAGATCAATTCGAAGCTAATGGTGAAAATCCTACAAGTCATCTGTATATGATGACATTAAAATCGGTATGTGCATGTTGGGATGGATGTAAAGGTTAGCGATTTCGTCTTTTCATTTGATATGATAATTGAATTTGTATAATAAAATAACAATTTGTTAGGTGGTCGACCAAGTTCAACGCCAAGTCCAAGTGGTGATTCAGGTTCAATAAGTGGTGGTGGAATATTTATAATAATCTTAGTTGTTTTACTGTGTGCTTATTTGATTATTTTTATGTCAATAAATAAATATAATGGTGCAACTGGTTCGGATATTTGGCCACATCGACTCTTTTGGTTATCAATTCCAATCAATACGATCTACGGAATTCGATTTGTATTCGGCAAATTAACTGGCAAATCTTCGACTTATCAAAGTGTTTGATTTTCCAAGAAAAAGAGAATTGGTTTTTGTTGACATTCGATAATTGAAATATGAAGATATTAATAAAATCTATTGTGACACACTTCTTATTTTTGGAATTCATGTGACACTTTCTCTTTTTCTAATGAGATCCTTTTCTCGTCTATTCGCAATTTCTTTGTTAGTTAGTTCGAACAAAAAGCGAAGTCCGTATATTATAATCTAATGTTAATAAATACGCGATTAATTGTTATTTTGTCAATTTTATCAAAAATAATTGTATCGATCGGAATTGTTGGAAGTTTATTAAATCTTGTTATTTATCGATCGAAAAAATTCCGTCGAAATTCTTGTGGAATTTATTTATTATTTTCGACAATCTTTGATTTGAGTTATTTGTTAATCAGTGGTTTAACCAATTCATTGCAAATCGATTCACTTATCTATTGTAAATTTCGTAGTTATTTCGTGATAATTTGTCCGTCATTTTCAACGATTTATTTGATGTTTTCAACGATCGATCGTTGTTTATCAACATCAAAATCGAATCGAATAAGAAAATTAGCAAATTCGAAAACATCTTGGCGAATTTGTTTGTTTGTATTGATCTTTCATTTGTTGTCGAATGTTCATATTCTATTGTTTTATGATTACAAAAGAGATTCGTCGTTGACATTGAATGTGTATCGATGTGTGCCAAGAAGTCGAATCTATCAAATGTTGTTGAGTGGATTGATGTTTGTGTTGAGTCCATTGATTTTCTATTCGGTAATGTTAATCAATACAATCATCATACGCAAACGAATTAGAAATCAAACCAATGAATCAACGATGTTAACAACAACAACAAGACAACGAAAGAAATCTGCTCGAAATGATCAATTAAACAAACAATTGATGTTAATCATTGTTTTTCAAATTGTCTTTGGAATTGTTTTCACTTTATTTCGTTGTGGATTTCTCATTTCAACATTTATTCGACGTGAACTTGGTCAATCGATGTTTAACTCTGATTTGGATCAATGTTTCGATCATTTAACATTGTTTATGTATTATCTCAATTTCTCTAAATCGTTTCCGATTAATATTTGTACAAGTTCGTTTTTTCGAAAGATTTTCTTTCAACAAATTGATTTGATTTTATTTCGAAATCGATCGAAAGTCACTCGGCCTAGTTCGACAAGTTAATTTCGCCGGGATAGCTCAGTTGGGAGAGCGTCAGACTGAAGATCTGAAGGTCCCTGGTTCGATCCCGGGTCACGGCATTTCTCTTTTCTCTTTTTTTTCTAATAAATAAAATTGAAAACTAAATCAATCAAAGCACGACGAAATGTTTTCGATGTTAACGTATAAATAAAAAATGAAAATGTTGGATAAAGATAAACAATAATTTCACAGATTGTTCGAATAAAATTCTCAATTTGATGTCTTTGAATAGAACGAGTTTTCATTGTAAAACCATAAACTGAGTAAAAAAGAAATGACATCCAAGGAATGATTGAAATTAAATAAAATATTATTTGAATTTTTAACATGAGAAGAACTTGTTGATCACGATTTCGATGCATACGAACTCGTTCGTTGATAAATCGACAACGATGAAAATTCGTTCGAAAACGAATTCGTTTCAATGATAAAGTTTCTTCAATTAAACGTAACGAAACAATCATTATTGCGAAAGGAACTAATCCGCCTATGATTAAAGTAATTAAACTATAATAAAACATATAATTCATATTTCGACAAATGCAAATCTTGTCGACGGCAGTTACACTGTATAAATTATGTGTCGGTAAAAATAAACAAAGAATTCGAATGAAAATTATGATTTTATTTGTATTGAAACGATTGATTAATTTGGAAAATCTTCGATTATTCGTAATTAAAATCAATCGATCGAGACAAGCCATTGCCATCAAATAACGAGAACTAAAAACAAATGATTGAACAATATAACCACGCATTATACAAAATAAAATTAAGGAATTTTCAGTTAACTGGTTTGAATATCCCGAATAAATATGAGGAAAAAAACCAGTGATCAACGCAATTAACATTGAGATTGACGCACTTCGAAAATCTATTCAAAAACAAAAATTTCTTTTCTCATTGGTGAAATTTGAGTTTTTACATAAACAACAGGAAATGCTTCGGAATTGTCGTTGAGAAAAAAGTAAAATATTCAATGAACATCCAATGATTCCAATGACAAGACAAATTGAACAAAAATATCGATTGAATTTCTCTTGAATAATTAATATTGAAGTATTGGATTCCATTTTTAGTTGTGAATATTCTCGAGATAAACACAAGTTTTTATCTTGAAAAACAAGAGCGTGTGTTTTATGGTTAAATCATAAGACTTTTTAATAATCCGACCGGGAAAAAAACAAAGAACTTATGTGCATTTGACAACGATAACACGAACAATTTTCTTTAATTATGGGAGAACTATTCATGGGATCAAAGTGAAAGCACTCATATAAACTGAATATTCAACAGGCACAAAAGGCAAATAAGAAAGAAAAAAAGAATGCAGATGTCAGTTGATTAACCCCTTCCGTTCGGCATCTAGAAGAAAAATGTTAAAAATTCTTTTTTTTTCTGCATAGTTTTAGTATCGCACTTGGGAAATTCACTATAATCAGCACACTGTTACATAGTTAAAATTAACATTTGCACTCAACCTATCAGATAGAACTCTTAAGAGAATCATAATTTCAATGATTTCTCTCTTTTCTTCAGGAAATACAATTTAATTCCGCTTTATTTTCATAGATTTTGAAGTTTTTATTGCGGAAGATTTGTCACTAATAAAATGTCACTTGATGATATTATATTACGTAGAGGAGGACTCACTTTTTGATTTTGTTTGTATTGTTACGAGAGCATGTTGCCTTTTGACAACCAACCTATTTATTTTCTGTCAGAAAACAAAGCTAATCAATAATTATTTCGTTAATAAAATGTCTAAATTATTATTAAACATGAAGAGGCAGATGTATAGGCTGTTTTTAATATTCATGGAGACTTTCACCTCTGTTATCAATCAAAACATTTTCTAATTATTAGAGTGTGCCAATTTTATGCTCAAATACATAGAAATGTTCTATTTTATTTTATTTCAAGTAGTTTCGTTGAACGAGGTCGTTACCCATTTGATCGACAATAGAATCTCCCTATAATGAATACTAATGGAGTCGACAAAAAAGTGTTTACTATAGGAGGTATTCACTTGATAGAGGTCTCGGTCTGAATGAGCTCATAAATAACTAATACATTGAGTCCATCGACAGTAAAGTGGTGATACACGCAGAATTCAATCGAATTTTTTAAATGTTTTTTCTTCCAATGTTGTTCAATGAAATTGTTGCTAACGTTAGTGAAATGATGCATTACTTTTTTCTCTCTTTTTCTCCTATATATTGACTATAAAGAAGTTTTTATCTAGTTGGCAACATTATCATAATTTTCAGGAAACAATAGAATTATATTGACATTTGAAATTTTAAGAGTAATTTCAAGAACAAGTGACATAACCTTAGCAGTTGTCCATCAACCCAAAATTTAACAGAAAGTCACGTTTTATGGATCGAAAAGAAACTCAACACCCTCAAAGAAAAGAATGAATAAGTGTCTTGATTAAAATAGAAATGAAAAGATAAGTTCTTATTTCGCACAATAATTTCAACAAGGTCACGAAACTAAATTAGTGATCCGTAAATATTCTGTTTATTTATTGAGTTCTACGAACAACTAATGAATTTTTCACAAGTGTAGGAAAAAAGGAAAAATCTTCAATCGATATCAATTGTATCATGTTGTCTTTTCTTTTTCATTATAAAAGTTATCAAGTGCGATCAATATGGTAGCCGCGATGATACAAAACGATAGCGTATACGATCGTAATACAGTGCACATCATTCGTTAAATTAATTAAACCATGTTTTCGAACCTATGTTTCCAAGAGTGTAATTTTGATATCGTTTTCTTCTACATCGACAATTTTTCCAATTTTAAAATAAACTATAAAAAGAAAATAATATTTATGGTGTTGACAGTATAAATGACGTTACAATCTGGAATAGATTGTGTATAATTAAGTAATGTTACGGAAATTCTATCGAAACAAACGAAATTAAATCGCCGGGATAGCTCAGTTGGGAGAGCGTCAGACTGAAGATCTGAAGGTCCCTGGTTCGATCCCGGGTCACGGCATTTCTCTTTTCTCTTTTTTTTCTAATAAATAAAATTGAAAACTAAATCAATCAAAGCACGAGCTGTTTTGCCATTTCGAAAATGACCTAAAAAGAAGATGTACTTGACTTTTTATATGCATCTATCTCTATTTTGATGGATAATGATAGAAGAAATGTATATAATGACCGATTTATTACTCATACAAGACGATAGAATCAACGAGTCTTTGCCAAAGGTTTCATCAAATTAAAAAAGCAATTACATTGTCTCTTTCTTGTATCATGTTCGTCATATGAGCCAACGGTGAAGTGAAATTTTGATCTAAATAAGTTTTAAATTTGAAATAAACCTGCACAATTAATAAAAAACAAATATTTACTTGTATCGAAAATATTATTTATCGAAGATTTCTGTTTTTCATCGGGTAAGTTGAACCATATCTTGAAACCAATGTTTCCAAGAATGGTAATAATCTTATCTTGAAAAATAGTTTCAATACTACTGCCCATTTCATATTGAAAAACTGTAATTTTGATATTATTTTTATTATTTTCTTCGACCTCAACAATTTTGCCAGTTTTAAAATAACCTAAAAAAGAAAATAATATTTCATTGTTTTCTCTCTCTCGCCCTCGAACTTTTTGGCCGTATAAATACGGACGTTAAGCCGAATAAAAATAGAGATTTTACCCCACACAATTTTCGTCTTTCTATCCATCTCTCACTCTAACACCAATACTGACTATATAAGTCCTCTCGTAGACACAGATGTTAGTAAGATTTGGTTTAGAAAGATGATTTCAAGAAAAAACACTTCAGAAATAGAAAATGAAATTTATTGTTTAAAAAAAGCAAATGATTTCGATGTATTTGTTTACATAAAATCGTTCGACTATTATCAGTGAAAATTTCGAGTTTGCTCTTATGAAGTTATGATTAAAAGAAATATCTTATGTGATATATATGTTTATTAGATGGAACTAAAATCTAATTGCCTTTTTTTTTGTTTTTTTGAAAAATATAATAAAGAATGCTTTCTTTTGGAAAAAAAATTGCTGAAAAAATGGTATTGCTAAAAGACAACACTTAGGAATGTTTGTGAATCATTTCGTATTTGTTTCTCGTTGAATAAGTTGATTTTGTTTCGGTTGTAGAAATTGTTGAACAACTTGTTCGACCAATTGATCAAGTTCCTGTTTGGCTTGTTGTCGAAATGTTTCATGATCAAGTTTAGTAAATTGCTTGGCTTTTTCGATATGATTTCTTTTCTTTCGAATTTCTGAATACCATTTGATTTTTGGTTCAGTTCCACTTGCTCGAATGGTAATTTCTGAACCATTATCAAAATAGAATGTAATCATTTGTGTTGCCGATGAACAAGGTAATGAAGGTTTTTTCTCAGTTCCATTACCACGAAAATCAGCTTCGATACCAACAGTTAAATCTCGAATCGAATTGATTTGATAATTATTTAATTGTTTTGGATAAACAAAAAGTTCATTGGAATCTATTGAATTCGATGAATCAGTTTCATCTGCACCGAGATAAGATTTTAATTTGTTTGAATATTGAACAAGAACTTGTGGTTCTTTCTTCTCCTTGGTTAAATCGGATTGTTGTTGTTGTCGATCGAAATGTCTCAATCGATTGAACATTCGAAGCATAACATCAGTTTTATTGCAAATGACATAAGAATTGTTGTTGATATGATAACCATAGAGTAAAGATATTTCATCTAATTGTTCATGTAAAGTTCTTCCAATGGATTGAAGATAAGCACACATTTCTGCTCCAATAGCTAAAGCTGAGATTCCATCTTTATCTAAGACGTGATATGGATCACACATAAATCCGATGGCTTCTTCAAAAGCAAAAATGACATGTTTATTTTGTTGAATTAATTCATTCGATTTATTTCCAAGCCATTTGAAACCAGTTAACGTATCAATTGTATTGAAACCTTCGACTTCAGCAATTGATTTGAGAATATGTGATGAAACAGTTGAATAGAGCATATAAACATCTTTGACATCGACATCGGGATTTTTATTTCTCCAAGTAAACCAACGCCACCAACCTAATTCATTTCAAATCAAAACTTAAGAAAATATGAACGAAAAGAAAAGAAGAATGTTACCAAGTAAAGCTCCAAGTTGATTTCCTGAAAGAATATTCCAACCGGTTTGTGATTGTTGTGTTGTATCTCGTTCAGCTAGAGCAAATCGATCAGCATCAGGATCATTTGCAATAATGAATTGAGCGTTATGTTGATTTGCAGTTTGAATAGCTAATTCAAGTGTTTCTTTTCCTTCTTCAGGATTTGGATATTTAACTGTTGAAAATTCTGGATCGGCATATTTTTGTTGTTCAACCGAGATAAAAGGTTGAAATTGAAAAACTTGAAAAGCTTTTTCAGCATACGGTTGACCAACACCATGAACAGGTGTATAAACAAATTTCAATGGAGTTGAACGATTTATTTCAGGAAAATAACATTGTTTAGATAAATGTTCAAAATATAAATTCTTAATTTGATCAATTGGATCAGAAATAAATTTCGATTTATTGTCATTAAAAACATTTAAATTCCAAGCTTTATCTTTCCATGGTTGTAAATTGTTTTCAATTGATTGTGCAATTTGCACATCTAATGGTGAAACAATTTGAGCTCCATTTTGCCAATAAACTTTATAACCATTGTCATCTTTGGGATTATGACTTGCTGTAACCATAATTCCTGCTTTGGCTTTCAATTGTTTAACAGAAAACGGAATAAATGGTGTTGGCACAGTTGTCGATTCGAAAAGATAAACATGAATTTGTTCTTGTGCAAATAAAGAAGCAGCTAAACGTGCAAATTGTTTTGAATTATGTCTTCCATCAAAACCAATAACAACGGAAAGATCTTTTTCATTTTGAAATGTTGTTTGTAAATGACGTAGAAGACCTTGTGTCGCTTGAATAACAGTTAATTCATTCATAAGAGCAAATCCACTGCCCATTTTAGCACGAAGACCTGCAGTTCCAAATTGAATTCGATGAGAAAGACGAGCTTCGAGATCGTCCCATTTGCCTTCATTCTTTTTTCAATAACAAAACACAATAACAAATTCAAATGAAAAGAAAAATAATCGAAGAATTTACTTTCAATTGTT
>Ga0209922_103821_pt1 | contig 11522 bp, 15 predicted proteins | sample ThiBiot_500_biof_FD_183946 | JGI IMG/M metagenome (GOLD analysis project Ga0209922, IMG submission 183946) | Wastewater bioreactor microbial communities from Cape Town, South Africa - Thiocy_expt_500_biof (SPAdes) | ecosystem: Engineered > Bioreactor > Thiocyanate-remediating > Anaerobic-Aerobic ...
TCAACAGAAGATATCATTGCACGAACACGTTTGTTAGACAATGAAATCAAAGTTTGTTAATTAGCTTTTTTTCTTTGATTGTGAAAAAAAACGAGAAACTTGTCTTTTGTAGATCATGAAAAATGATATTGTAAGAATATCACATGAAACTCAATCGACACGAGATAGAATTAAGGAAAATAAAGATAAAATTAAAGTCAATAAAACTTTACCGTATCTAGTCTCGAATGTGATTGAAGTAGGAGAAGATTGTTTGTGTGTGAAAAGAAAATGAAACGACGAATCTTGAACTTTTAGTTATTTGATCTTGATCCGCAAGGTGAAGAAGATGAAGGAGCTAATATTGATCTCGACGCACAGCGTCAGGGAAAATGTGCTGTGATTAAAACATCCACACGTCAAGTAATTCAATCGACTATTTTCGCGAATAATTCAATTGTGTTATCCTTATTTTGTAGACGTATTTTCTTCCCGTTATCGGTCTTGTCGATCCCGAAGAAATGAAACCAGCTGACTTAGTCGTACGTTCTTTTTCTTCTTTCATGTTATCCATTCAATTGTCTTTGCTTTTTCCAAAGGGCGTCAACAAAGATTCGTATTTAGTCTTAGAAAAACTTCCGGTTGAATATGATTCACGTGTTAAAGCAATGGAAGTCGATGAACGACCGACAGAACAATACGGTGATATCGGTGGTCTAGACAAACAAATTCAGGAATTAATCGAAGCTGTCGTCTTACCAATGACACATAAAGATCGTTTCGAAGCCTTGGGTATTCAACCACCGAAAGGTGTTTTACTTTATGGACCACCGGGCACAGGCAAAACATTGTTAGCACGTGCTTGTGCGGCACAAACCAAATCGGCGTTTTTGAAATTAGCTGGACCACAATTAGTGCAAATGTTTATCGGTGATGGAGCGAAATTAGTTCGTGATGCATTTGCTTTAGCTAAAGAAAAGCAACCGGCTATTATTTTTATCGATGAATTGGACGCTATCGGAACGAAACGTTTCGATAGTGAAAAAGCAGGTGATCGAGAAGTACAACGAACGATGTTGGAATTATTGAACCAATTGGATGGCTTTCAACCTAATCATGATATTAAGTATGATAGATAATTATTTCTGTCAAAAAAAACAGAAGAAGACATTGTTTTGTTTAAACTAGAGTTATTGCTGCAACAAATCGAGTCGATATTCTTGATCCAGCACTTTTAAGATCTGGTCGTTTAGATCGAAAGATTGAATTTCCTCATCCAAATGAAACAGTAAAAACTCTCGTTTTTTCTTTCTATTACATTGAATTTCTTTTCAGGCTCGTGCACGAATCATGCAAATTCATAGTCGAAAAATGACTACAAATGAGGATGTTAATTTCGAAGAATTAGCTCGATGTACAGATGATTTTAATGGTGCACAATGTAAGGCGGTTTGCGTCGAAGCTGGTATGATTGCTCTACGTCGAGGTGGAGTTGAAGTTCAACATGAAGATTTTATGGATGCTATACTTGAAGTTCAAGCGAAAAAGAAAACCAATTTGAATTATTATGCTTGATACAAACAACATTTATCCTCATCTGTTCTTATTGTTAATCTAATCATGCCTTTGCATTGTTCTATTTTCTTTTAAACTAACAAACCAACAACAACAACAACAACAATAAAAAAAAAAGATTTAATTAAGAAACAAAATTTTTTTCGCAGAAAATTTTCATTACGCATATTGTACTTGATAAAATTAAGATGAGAGATACATGTGGACGAGTGCTATGATTAATAATATCAAATATAGCAGTATTATTGGGAACGAATGTTTGATTTGTAGGACCAAAATAACCTAAATTGAAAACAGAAATAATTTGAATTAAATGTTGAATTGAACTCGATTTAACGAACGATAATGTGATATATTTCCAACACCAATACCGACAGCAGCTCCAATAGTTGCAAAAGCTAAGACAGTAAAAAAAACCAGTCCAAATCGTTGTGCTGCTGGATCACTGAATGAAAACGTAGAACATGAGAGAAAAAAAGCCGAAATTTTCTTTTTTTTTTTATTAAACAAACCCTTGTATTGGAGGAATAAAAGGCTTTTCTGTCGATGATGCTATTGGAGGTGGAGGTGGAATAACTTGTTGTGCGTTTGTTTGCACTTTCTTCATTTATTGAAATCAAAAACCGAATATGCCTATGAATGAATGTGTAACGACTCGAATCAGGCGAGACATGATTTGTTTCATTGATATATTATCGATCCACCTTCTACCTGTTACGCATCATCAGCTAACACGCGTGCATAAAAGAGAGAGAATGATATGTATCCTTGATTTTTTTTTTCGTTCTTCAAATTGAGTTTGTTTTGTGAACCAAACGAACGAAATACTTTTGCATTTTTCAAGGCAAGTTTGTTTAAACTCGAGAATGTTAGTAAATGCATCAATTCCATTAAACCATTCAACTATTTTTAAAACAATATGTCAAAAATAAACATAAAAAAGCGCGATTTCTTGAGACTTTCATTTATAAATAAATGTTTCTCACCGGAATACTTGTACTGATATGGATTAATCTATTTAAAAAATGCTATACATATTTATTTATAATTATGTTTTCGATTGTATTCATTCTTGAAATGTATGGTCTGTTTTTACGATATCGATTTCGTAGAATTAATATTCAAACATTGAAATCAATATTAAAAAGTAGGAAAAAGAAAACATCGAATATTCCATGGCAAAGTTCTGTTCGTCGTCTGATGCTTTTAAAAATCCAAAAGATTTTTCATCAATCACCATCTCATAATCATTATCGTTCATCTTCTCTATTCAATTATCGTTGTCCCATTTGTTTCAATAGTACAGATTCATCATTTCAATGGTTAGCTCTCGGTTGTGGTCATGTTTTATGCTCTCTTTGCCTTCGACATGTCTACTTCGGTTCAAAACCAATGTGTCCACATTGTCGTTCATCGATTATTCTCTCGGATTTAACTATTCTTTATGTTTGAGAAAAGAGGAAGAAGAAAAAACATTTGAATGATTAAGAATAAAAATAAGAAAAGATAATATTTTCAATACTTGAAATAGATGAAAGTAGACACCTTAATGAGAAAAGAAAACGAAAGAATTCTTATAGAGGCGAGAGCACATCCAACGTTTTCTCTTCTTTTTGATTATATAAATAACCAGTGAAGTTTGTCTCCTATTACATTTTCATCAGAATGAAGAAGAAGAAAAAAAAGTTTAATTTTCAAAACTGAAATAACATGCCAATGAAGATTGACACTGTTAAAGAGAGCGAAATAGAGAATGAAGAGAAACGTCTAAGTAAAAACTCTGTTGGTGGGTTTAAATCATTTACATTTCATCGACAGAAATCGATGAAGTAAATTGCTTATATACGTATATGCAGATTCAAATGTTAACGTGAAATTTAGATTTGTTTTTTTTTCTTGTTTACTCCTTCTCTTTGAGACTAATCATTTCGAATAAAACGATCATAATCGAAATTTGTTTCTTGTCAGTAAGTCAATTGCTCGACGATAGTGAGAAAAATGTGTTTATGATTGATTTCAGATACAAAGAAAAATGACACAGATGAACATGAGTTATATGCCCTCGTATGCTGACCATCATGGAGCTTTCAGTAAAAAACGAATGCATTTACGACCCATCGTAAGTATCGAATGTCTTCGAAAATACTTGAGAAGACAGAGAGAAGCTCAATATAATTACGTTAGAATAAACAAATACTTTTACCATCGCAACCGCTAAATCAACCAAACGGTTGAAACATATTCGAATATAAAGAGTATAAAATGTTGTCAACAAGTGAAATGAAAACTTAGAAATCCTTTGCCATACATGAATCAAGCGAATTACATTTATTTTAGTTACCAATGCCGGTTAATTATGCAACAGCAGCTGTACCGACATTTGCACCGTTTGGTACAGAATATACTCCTAGTCATACGACAAAAATTATCGGTGGACGTCGCATATTGATTCCAACTTCGTTACAATCTGTTCCACCATTGACGCCGAAGGATTCATCAACATTAAAGTATGTATAAGATCTCATTTATTGTCCAATTATTCTTTTCTTTTTCCTTATGAAAATAATTCATCAAAAGAAAAGAAAAACGAAACAAAAATCTACGATTGATTTCATTTCTTCTTTTTTTTCGTACGAGAAAGAGAACAAAATCTTTCAATACCGTAATTTTTCTGCCAAAGTAGACAAAGAAATCACTCACACGCACACAAACACCGAAATATATTCTTCGTCTTTTTCTTCTTCCTCCTGAATCCGATATGAAACACACGCACATCAATCAATCGAGAGAAAGAGAAGTTGCCCAAGCAACTGACTTTGCTATTCTTTGTTGGCAATAAAAAAAAGAGACGAAGCTGAGTTGTAACAACAACAAACACGTTTTCATCTCTCTCTCTCTCCTTTCAAATATATCGACAACCTACCAAAAGAAAAATATTAAACTATTTGTTCTCTAGAAAAGACTTTTGTTGAAAGCATCATTCACTTTTTTAAAATAATCAACAACCAGAAGGAAATTCCAAGGCTGTTTTTTTCTTTGACAGAAAATGTCGTTCACTAAATTTCATGCGATTTCTCCTATGATCTAGTGAGAAAATCACTTGTTTTGTTCGTATATTCATTTTCTTCGTTTCAGTGATCCTGCTTTAGCACCAACGAAAGCCATTCAAAATATTCAAGCACTAGACGACTCGCATTGGCAACAGCAACCACGCGCACGATTCGATACAACATATCGAACAGAATTTATCAATCGAATTCGACATCCCGTACGTATTGTTTTCGAAAACGAAAATCTTGATTTGTTTGTTTTTCTATTCATTAATTTCAATTAAATCCTATTCACTCATAGGAATATATTCCATGGTATCAGCAAATACCTGCGGTAAATCAATCACCCAATGTTCACTCACTGAGCCCTCTATTCCTTGATAATTAAAAAAAAAGTCATTTTCTTTGCACATTTCAATCCTAGTTACCCGAGAAAAAAGCAATAAAATTAGTCGCATAATTTTTCTACTTTAATAACCACTTATAGAAAAAGAAAGAAAACTACTTGAAAATATTTCAATGATAATGAAAACGAAAGAAAACGTTTCTTTCTTCTCGTCAATATAATAGCAGACTATATTTATCAACTTAACGTCTGTACACACACGCACACGTACTTTATTATTCATCATGAAATTTTCGTGCAAAAACATCATTTCTAATCAAATTTTCGTTTGTTCAACATTTCGTAGGATTCAAACATCAAAGCCAAACCAATTTCAAAAAGTTCTTTAAATCAATACTCAGTTCTACCTCCTATCTCGACCGTTAACAATCAACCTCGTAACGTCAATTCTGCTCGAAGTACTCGAACAGATCCTGCACTTTCAATTAAAAATTCCGATGTGCCAATCAACGAACCGAAATCTAATGATATGCCACCATTAAATTTAAATAATGATGCACAACATTTCTATCAACAACCATTTCCACCGGCTCCACCTCCATCACAATTGCTGCGACCAATGACGAAAATGGAAGACACCTATCTTCCGGCCGAACCAGTTCTCTTAACTGATTACGAAGAAGATCGCCTTGCCGAACAAATTCGTACTCAATTAGGCAGTTCGACAAATGTCGAACAACTGAAATTATTCTATCAAGAATTAGCTGCTTATGATCCCAATGTAATTAGTTATGTACATTATTCAAATATACAATTAGTTGCTTCACAAATTGGGGTAAATAACTACATATATATATATGAAATCAATGAGAGATACGCGGTGTTGTTCTAGTTAAATATACAAGAGGATACACTTCGTTTTGCTATGTGTAAATTCGTTGCACCTGAACGAGGTCGTGGTTTTGTTCATTACGAAGATATGATTCGATATTTTGGCAAATGTTTGTCATCAGTTAGTGGGAATGCGTACGGGTGAGTACTTGTTTTAACTTGACGTTTAGTTTTCATTCAATCGATACAGATAAACATTTTAAAAACGAGAATTTTTTTCCTTCAGTCTCTCCAATTCTTCAAAAAAATTCTACGGTTATCATCAAACCGAATGTCCGTGTCGACATGAACATAATCCCTATTTTCATCCTCCATGTCCTATTCATCACCCTTATCCCTAATTGTCTAAATTTGAAAAAGTCTAATCTGAGTGCAGTGAAGTGTTTTCTTCTCTCATTTTCAATACAAAAAACATACGTAAATACCTCCGATCTGTAGCACAAATTTTCTTATCTTGGTGTCGTCAGTTGTCACTTTATAGGAGCCGACAGTACCAGCATGGTAGGTTCTGGTCACTGCATTCTATTTATCATAATTTGTATCATGATAGGTAGGTAACAACTCTCAAATTCATCAAATCTCTGCATGCTCCTTGTTCTTCTTTGCTTTGATGTTGATCATCGCATGGGATTGAATCTTTTTTTTTGTGTTCGATTAATGTTTAAATAAACATATGAAATCTTATATCTTAGTCAATCGAAACAGTCGAATTCGAGACGATCCATTTATGATAATCAGACACGTACGAGATATGGCTCGAGTAGTTTAGTTAACAATGACGATAATTCAAATTTCGATCCCGATGAAAGACAAATACGAATTCTATTGAAACAGAATCTGCAATTTTACGATATGAATGGTTCAATTGATTTCGATAAATTAACTCGAGAATTAGAATCAGTCGATCGAAATCAAAGTGGAGTCTTAAATCGACAACAAATCGAAGAAGTTGTCTACAAAGTACGAATACCAATACAACGTTCGTTGATATTTCAAATATTGGAAAGACATTGTCGAGCTTATTCAAGATTATATAAGTACAACAAAAAAAAACGATACTGAATGATTTATTTTCAACGAAAAAAAACTATTTCTTTGTTTTTTAGTTGGGAATCATTTGTTCGATATTTAAAAGAACAAATTCTCGATGTAAAAGACGATCGAAACCAATCGAATTCTCTTCAAACACAAGTAAAACCTTGTCGTTCAAATACAAATATAAAAAATTCAATTGAAATTAATTTTTTCTAGAAATTTGCTCCAACTCGTAATCAATGGCTCGATCTACTTCGACGAGAATATAACGAAAAAGATCGATTACAAATTATCGAAAGATACATAAAAAACAACGAAGGATCTCGATCAGTAAAATGACTCGATCAATGTTCGAAAAGCAAACGAAAACATTCATTTTTCTTTCCATAGGAGGGTCATTTTCCATCGGCTTGGTTTACTCGTTTTCTTCGTCTTGCCAATGCAATGTACGGTCATCGTACGAGTACAAATCGCGAACGTATGAGAATTTGATCAAACGACGAATTTATCAGATTTTAGTTTTGCTTTTTTCAGAAGATTTCGTTTTGCCTCGAGAAGAAGCTCGTCGATTATTTCGTGCTTACAATCATGTTTGGGATTTGAGACTCGACGAAGATCGATTACAACGTGTATTTGATTTCTGTGCTCGAAATGGAAACATCGGAATTGATGATGCTTTGAAATTATTCGCTAAACAAACATAGAACATTCTCTCTCTCTCTCTTTTTTTAATATTCAATGTTGAAAACAATTTCTTTTTTTTTCTTTTCATTAAATATTCAATATTTGAATAGCAGACCGTTACTCTCGAAAGAAAAAAACGTCTTTCTTTTCTTTTTTTTTTAATGTTTCTATCCTTGAAACGTAAGATCTATAAAATCTGTTCAAATTTCAAAGGAATCCCATTTTATATATTCACGTTATTGTTTGACATAGAAAGTAAAAACGAAATTTACTTGTAAATTACAATCGATAAGTGCTATGTAATCAAGCATATTATATGACTTCACGTATCAAACAAACCGCGAGAAGTTCACTTTTTTTTTCTATGTCAGTCAACGTTGAAATTTTTCATTGTCGGTGACAACGAAACATATAATTGCTCTTTTTAATTATATATTTGTCAAAATGATGTTCACTATCAACAATTAAATCGACCACTTATTTGTCGCGCTTTTATATTTCCGACATTCGACTAAATGTTTATAGTTTAACTACCAATCGGTCATCGTTATGATTGAAATGTTTTCTTTTTTGCATATTCTTAAGTAGATTAATGTTAGTGCATGTTGATTGCATGTCTTTCAACGTCTAAGTAGACCGATGAAGAAAGGCTTCGTTATGTCTACGTGTATCTAGTATACATATAAATGGCGAGTGGTTGTATTTTTCTTTTTCGATATACATCTATGAATGAATGAATGTATATATACAGCTAGGAAAAAAGAAAGAATAAACATTTTCGTTTTTTTGTTGTTGTCGAAGCAGACATATAAAGAGCCTTGGAAAAGCAATTAGAATACAACGTAACATGTTTTTATTCTCTTTCGTTTTTTTTTCTCTCGTCGTCGTCTTCTTACAATACTATTAACACATACCGAGCATTTGAGGGTCAATCATGTATAATTATCCCATTTAGCTTACTTTGTTTTTTCTATCTTCTGTCAAAACAAAAGGACACTTTTTTCTTTCTTTCTCGTTCTCACTACCTAATAGTAAAAAAGAAAAACGCTCGAGAAAAACAAAATCTGATTCGGCATTTCAAATGAACTATTCGAGTTAAGAGATGTAAATCGATACAATGCGATCAAACTTTGAACCTTACGCGTAGGTCGATGAATGAGAATGTATACAAGAGAGAGAGAGAGAGAGAGTCATGTTCCGTTGCACTCGAGTGCCAACCTACATATGCACATGTAACGTCATTTTTTTCTTCTTCTTTTTTGTTCGCCTTTATTCTCTTATCTCAAAGGCAGGTTACTATCAGGAGAGAGAGAATGGTGAAAAAAAGAAGAAAGACGATGATCTTTAACGTCTGTACTTTACAATCGCTTCCGCACCCTGTCATTTTTCGCTATTAACGCATGTACGTATACGCATATATATATATATATATGCAAAGATTGTCATCGTTGGTTTTTTTCTTCGTCCGTATCTTGGTCTCACGAGTGCATGCATTTTTTTCTTCGTCATTCCAAGATGCTAGTGAAGAGAAGAAAAGAACAGAAAAAGAAACTAAATTGTCTGCTCGTGGCTATTTGTTGAGAGCACTTTTCGTCGATGAAGAGCAAGTTTTTTTCTTCTTCTATTCGTTCGATTAGTTAATCAAATGATGACAAAAACAAATCTCGTCAGATCGATTCTTGTCTTTTGAAATTATTTAGATTAGGTACATATCTCTCTCTCCTGTTTTTCCCATTTTATTTTTCTCTCTACCTTGAGAATAGAAATGAAATATACAAGATATAACCTTGACGTTGTATTGTCAAGCGGATGCTTGCCATATCAAAATTAGTATATATGTACATATATACGTACGTAGTTTTTTCCGCTGTATTATACAAATGATAAAGTGCCTTAACAAATATTTGACTGTATAACATAAAAAAAACGAGAGTAAGAGAATGAGTGTGAGTGAGAGAGAGAGAGAGAATTGAAGGAATATGATGTTGCGATTTTTATCGATGTAAAAAGAGAATTGATTGAGGTGTACAATAGCCATAAATATAGCTGTGCATACGTTTTTTTTCACCTGCATATATATTTTTAACAACTGTTGAATGATTGATGATATGAATAATACGTATTATCACAAGGTTAGTTTTCAGGTTTTTTACTAATTAGGAAAAAAAAGTAATATCACTCTTTCTCCCTCTTTCTCTTGACATATTAAATATAATAATGACAACAGAGAAAAGAAAAATAGAACCCGAAGGAGAAAAAGAAAGAAATTTCAGACAATCGTTAATCATTAGTTTATATATTCTATTGATTAGCAGCAATGCTCGCATTTTGCTTTCTCTTCGATATATTCTAGATGTAAATTGTTGATTATCTCACTAAAGTAATAAACATATACAGAGAAGCACAAGGAAACATATTATGGATAGTTTTGATTACGGCAATCCGTCGTTAGTCAGTCGTCTTAACTCAATCGAAGGTATTCAATTCGATGGACGTGCATATGCACTTTATGGTACGGATTGACATTTGATTAAATGTTCCCGTTTTTTTTTGTTATATTGTATATTTAGAACCAAATTTTAAAATTCATGATACATTAACAATTAATTTTCAAATTCAGACATTTGCACATGATGGTTTAATCCTTTGGATTAGTGATTCATTGCCAGAATCAAGTTTTACAATTGAAATACAAAATCGACAAGTAAATAATGTTCAATGTCAACATTGAATCACTAGAATTCATTTTTTATTTCGTTTTCAGCTTGTTGCTCGAGCCGTTGTACGTGGCCAACCATTCAGTGTTCGAACAGATTTTGTTAAAAATCGTCTTTGCGATGGTAATTGGCATTGTATACAAGTTCGACTCGATGGAAGTCTATTGACCATGAAAGTCGACAGACGACAATATACAAAAACTGAACCACGTGTTAATTCAATCGATATGCGTGGTCCACTTTTCTTGGCTGGCTATTCCGAACAATATTCACCGACTTATTTATCCGTTCGTACGACAGACTTTTTCCGTGGAAATCTACGTAGTTTAAGAATCAATGAGAAACAAGTCGATTGGCTTGCACCTCGTAGTAGTGGTTTTGCAGCAGCAACACCGGAATTTCATCGATATAGTCGAGATTTTTCGACGAGTCCTATTCGACAATATCCGAATTCATCAGGAACAAATCAACGAACTGTTGAAACAACAACATACAAAACATCAGTCAACACAAATGATCGAAAATATGTTCCATATTAAAAGCAAAAATTCAATAATAGTGATGCAGGTTAATCCGGTTTATGTGATCTCGTTTTTCTTTTCTACTAAAAACTACTGCAGAATACATATGATTCTAATTTTCTCGTTTCTATTTCACTACGTTTGTCGTTTTCTTTTGTTTGTTTGTTTCTTCCTTTCTTTCTTGTTTTGTCTATGGATGCATTTCTATGCATCGGAACATTTGAAGTAGTATATTATTACTTTATATGTGAGCAATTTTCTTTATAGTACATTAGTTGTCCTATTTTTTAATCAATGCAAATCGACATTGTATGATAACGACAGTATAACAATAAAAGAAGAAGCAAATTTCATTACAAAACGTTTTTCTTCGTTTCGAAGAGTTGACTGATTGATTTTTTCTTTCGATAGATGAATACTTACTTGTTCGATTTTGGTTTTGTTTACATATTTTGCTATTTTCTTATCCAAGTAACGAGAAAAAAGCATGTGTTGTTTTATTATGAAAAAGAAGCCGATCATTGCAAGATCTAATTTCTTTTTCGCGACGAACAAAATTTTTGTGTTATTCGGAAGTTTTTTTTACAACTTTTCGTCACGATGAATAGATGGAATGTTGATTATCAATATAAAGGTATTACACATCTTATGAAATTAAATATATTATCAGTATTAGGTGATGCCATTGATAAATATGGTCAATCGGACAAGTATCAGATCGCTT
>Ga0209922_103822_pt1 | contig 11521 bp, 10 predicted proteins | sample ThiBiot_500_biof_FD_183946 | JGI IMG/M metagenome (GOLD analysis project Ga0209922, IMG submission 183946) | Wastewater bioreactor microbial communities from Cape Town, South Africa - Thiocy_expt_500_biof (SPAdes) | ecosystem: Engineered > Bioreactor > Thiocyanate-remediating > Anaerobic-Aerobic ...
TCTCATGAGCATGGCTTATCCATTTCTCAATATCGGCTGTAAGGCCCGCGGCATTTTTCGTCGGGTATGTCCCAATTAGCCCGCCATTGGCATCGAAGTCTTGTAGCGTGTCACCGAAGAACACAAAGTTCATAAAGCGCCCACGGTCGGCCATAAACATTACGCCCGCGATCAGGCCGTTATCAGTCTTCCTGAATTCCACAGGCGCGCCCGTATTGCCGCCAAGAAGCGGGATGCGGTTTGCAGCAATGGCGATTTCATGTGAGAGTAATCCAGCGAAAAAGTCGCGAAGGCCCATCTGTTCCATGCGCTCGATGACGAATCGCCGGATCGCCGCAGTCACGGCGGTTGGCAATAGTAGGTAAAATTCGCCATTGCGAAAGACGACTGGGTGCCGCTCCAAAGCGGAGTGACCAATGCGGTCAGACGTCAGCTTGAAGCGCGATCGCGGATCGAAACCAAATTCCGCCAGCTTTAAAGCGGAAATCCCGGCTGCAATCAGCTCTTCTTCCGTGAAGCGGATGCGCTGACGCAACAATCGGGCGCTTTCAAGGATTTTCGACGGAAGTTTCTCTTCTGGCCTGACATTGCCGCTTGTGTAACGCTGCAAGGCTGCGCGTTCGCAGACGAGATCCGACAACCTTAGTAGCGCGTAAACGCATTCGAGCATCGGCATGAATGCTTCCGCGTCAATGTTCACTGCCATCTCCAACGCGTTCACAATGCGCTGGGTGTGAAAGCCGGCAGATTCCCAGATACCTTCAAGTACACGAAAATTGCCACGTTGTGTGACGATCAGCGACACAAAGACATCCTCTGCCGGGTCTTCTAAGCGTCCGCTCACACCGCCGCCGACAGCTTTGAACAAGCGCGCAATGATTTTCTCTGTGGGTTTGCGTGTGCCCCGCGCCAATGAGAAGCAGAGATGCGTCAGCACTTCCAGCCGTACGCAGTTGCTCTGCAGCTCGGGAACCGTCAGTAGACCGCTGAAGCAGGCCGTTAGCCTCAGCGGGTCAAAGTTTTCGATCTCACGAAGCAGTTCGCGCTGTTCAGCAGCTATCGACCCCAATGATATTTCGCCAAAGCTGAATGCTGACGGCAGCTGTCCAAGTAGTTCGCCGATTGTTTGGATTGTAGTCAATGGCGGTTGCTTCCTCGCGGCTAGGTCGATTGGAAGTTAGTCTTCGAGGCTTTTCAGTCCAGAAGAGAACACAAAGAGAACGGCAGCGCAAGAAGCGACTCAGATGAATTGCTCGTTAATCGTGTACTTCTCGCTTCGCGTGGCCATTGGCCACTTCCAATTCACGACCTGCTTGAAGACCCAACATGGGCTCCTCGGTGGTTGGCTTGAGCAAAGCCAGCGTCCAAAAATTCGCCTCCTCAATCAGATCAATTGAGCCTAAAGGGAATTCCCATCAGAGGAAGCGCGCAGTCGAACCCCGACTCCGCCTTGAACCATTTCACCTTCATTTTGGAAAATAACCCCAGCGGCCTCGAAGGTCAGCCTGAGGAGCCGAAGATTGCTTTCTCGCATATCGCCGCCTTTCTCGAACGCGCGTATTGAGACCGCGCTTATGGCTGTTTGGCCAGCGAGGTCGTTTTGCGTCCAGTTCAATAGCGCTCTGGCAGCGCGACACTGAGATGGTTTGAGCATAAACCTTCTTTTTTCGAAAGTTTGGTATTGAAAACAAAAGTTAATGGTGTTATTGTTGTATAACTTATCTTTCGCGAGGCGCGGTGGCAATAAAGAGCACGCGCGTCGGCGGCGACCTATGAACCCCCGCATGCTCTTTGTCGTTTAGCGGCCGTGGATTTCGTATCCATGCTCTGATCGAGTTGGCCGTTACGCCTATGAGGAGATCGCATAGCCGTTAGGCCTAAAATGGGCGGAACCGGTCGGTTGATGGTAGGAGAATGGGTGTGAGTATGGACTACCTTGTTATCGAGGACTGGGAAATCTTGACCGAAGCCGAGGCGATCGAAGCGGCGATCGACCGACATGGCGAAGACGGAACCACGTCCGTCGCCTATTGTGCACTTGAAAGTTGGGGCGATCGCGGCGATCCAGAATACCAATTTTGGTTTGCACTGTTTCTCAAATTGATCCAGCGAGAGCATGTTGGCTGGGCTTAGGGATTAGGCGCTCACTGCCATTCTCATTCGCCGGACATTTCGCGGACGTCGCGCATCAACATCGCTGCCTTCCGGTACAAGACTTGCCGTCTGCCCGTCAGTTTAACGTCATCATTCTGTCCCACGGCTGTAACAGATCACGCAGGACGGCAACACTTTCCGGCTTGTCGGCAGTCGCCACGGCTGCCAGACGGGCCGCTTCTCTTCGCCCGCCATCGGAACAGCACGCCGGTGGCGATCCTGCGCTTTGTGTGACGACCGAGACTGTGACGCCGGGCTCATTGGTTTCGTGCGTGATGGCACCCTTTTCCTCGTTGCGGATGAGCCCGCCAGTCTATTTCCCTTTCGTTCTCCTTCAGATGGTGCGCCATTTGCGCAGGCTTGTCGGCGACAATTGGATCGCTGCCGCGTACTCGCGAACGCACATCCAGCCTCAGTTTATCGCCTCTATATGCATCGCCTAGACCGCCTGAAGAGTGCTGTTGCGGACATCCGTGCTCACCCCGAAGTGAAGTTACACGCGGCTCTTTCAGTGCTTCTTTCGAAGTTAGTGTTTCAGCTGGCGGCGCTATTGCATCAAATATTCTGTTTGCCTAAGGGCGGCATTCTTGCCCACCAAAGCGTCAGTTCGCAATCCGGCAGCCCCTTCGACAGTCGATGTCATTGACAACAATCCGCCGGCGTCAGTACGCTTTATAGCCGCGTTCGGTGCACATTGAGAGCCAGGGCCGGCACACTTTGTTCCCCGAAGCTCTCAAATTCATATGTGATCCTCTATGCTGCGAGAGAATCCCACAAGCTGCGATTTTGCGCTATCAGGAGGAGGTGCTGGGAGAGGGAGTAGGTACGACCGATTAGGAGGGCAGGATAAAAGGGCGCACATTGTGCTTCGGTCGTTCGATTGTTTTTGTTGGGTTATTTAGAGTGTGGAGCAATGTGCGCCTTGTAGCTGCAATGTGCATCTGAATGCTATGTTTCGGATTTTCTTCACCATTTTGAACATTGCCGGGTTTTAAGATGGGCGCTACGCGAGTAGGGGCAGGAGACTCGCCTCCATCCGGTCGCGGTGATTAAGCAACGGAAGCCTTGCCACCAGTGCGAGCTTTGTCTGATCGGTGACCTCGGACGGACCGGGCGCTTTGTTTTCTTCTAGATAATCGTAGCGCGATCCAGCAGTCGTCGAAGTCGCCTATGGGGCCGGTTGCTGACTATCCGGTTTGAGGCGCTCAAGATGGAATAGCCGTCGGATGCAGTCACCGCTCGCTTTGACCTAAGGTCAATACGACCACGCATTCTTGATAAACAGCTCTATCTCTTCAGGCTCGATCGTCTCCTTGGTGTCGGCGGCGTCGGCAACAACGATCTTGGTAACGTCGAGCGCCTTCAGGACATCCTTCGAACCGATCCAATCGTTGTTCCACAGCGGTTCTGGCTTCCCGTTCACGATCTGGCATATTGGCTCCTCGCTGACGAACTCCAATCCCACGGCCTTTGGCTTGGTCACCCGCTGCAGCCAGATTTCAAGGTAGCCATTATAGGGGAGCCGGGACATCTTCTTGTGCACATGGCCCCACAAGGCTTCCTTTTCGGCCTGTGGGGCGACGGAGATAAGGTGGCTCAAGATGCCAGCCACGGCCGGGAACGTCCCTGGCGACACCATCGCGATATCAGTGGCAATCGCAGAGATCGTCGGGCGTCATCTTCTGCTTGGCGATTTTGGTATGCATTTCCCCGACCAAGCGCTTCAAGGCGCCGCTGTTCGGGAAACGGCGACCGAAAGCATGCAAGCGCATTAATTGCTTCTGGATAGTTTTCGCGTTTGCCTCGCCGAGATCCTGCAGGTCGATTCCGGCAAGCTTGTCCGGCTTGATCGACCCTTCGACGACATTGGTGGCCGTGATTGTCTTCGACACGCCCAGCTTCATGCCAACGGTTCGCAAGGTGTCGCTGACGACTTTAAGGATTCTCTCAGCATGCTCGTCGCTGTTGGTGAAAATGCGATAGTCGTCGCGGTAACGCAGGATCCTGAAATCAGTCGGCGGACCCAGTTTTTCAGTGATCAGGCGATCGACATACCCAAGAACAATCTCGGCGATGAAATCCATCAGAACGGAGCCTTGGGGTATGCCGTTGGTTTGTCCGTAGCGGCTCGCCTGGATATGGCCGTCGATCTGGTTGCCTAAGAGCTTTTTATCGGTCTTGCCCTTTTTCGCCGCCTCGAGCCCATGCAGTGCCCAGGCAATGCTATGGGTATAGAGGGAGCCGTAGCAGTCCGTTACATCAGTATGCAAAATATGGGTGAAGTCCAGGGAATGGAGCAGCGAACTCTGTTCGACCTGCTGCCACCAGTTCTGGATCTGCGCAGCCTGGTCGGACTGATTGTCAACCGACATTACCAGAGCGCTACAACAGTCGACGGCCCCGCCCTCACAACTGGCCAATTGCGCGACGATCTGCTTCCAATTGCCTTCGTCGCAGATCAAGTTGACCAGCGATACGTAGATGACCGGATGGATCAGTTCCAAAGGACGCCACGCAAACCGTCCATCCTTGTTGGAGAGAAAAATGTAATTCACGTCCGACAAATGGTCCGGATTCGAGCTTTTGACACCCCAAAAATGACCATCCTTGAGTGCGGCTGCGACGTCCGTGATGATCGGGCCGAAATTCAGGTAATCGGGAAAGTCCCCATTGAAATAGCTTGTGTCCTTTAGAAAATGCGCCTTGGCCTCGGCTGCTGTCAGGTCGGTCAGCTTTTTCATAGATCGCTTACTCGCACGTAAGGTAATCCCGTCTCGGCGGCTTTCCGGGCTTTGTCACGCAGTAGCTTGTCGAGGGATATTCCCCGCGTCAGGGCTTCATGCATGTCCAAACCATCCATGCAAATGATCCGTTTCGCGCGTCCGAAGGCAATCAAACCATCCGCTGAAAAGCCTGCGTAGCTGACAAATAGGCCCCGCGACCAATCAGATTTTTCACCGATTTTGCCCTGAAACACATGCAAGTCAGCCGCGTCCGACGGTGCATTCTGCCATTTCGCCTCCAACAGATAAGTTTGGCCGTCCAGTTGGAAGCTCCCGTCGATCTGCTCGCCCCGATTCCTGAACGCTTTGTGTGCTTCCAACCCATAGGCGTCGAACAGGTCGTGTAAGAATTCCTCGAATGCATAGCCCCGCGGATGCGGGGCTAATGAGCCAAGATTAAGCAGACGCTTGGTGAAATCCGCAATTTTTGTAGAATCCAGCACCACGGCAGACGACGGCGGCGCAGCGGTCGTCGGTTTGTCCCACTGGCCACCAATGCTTGAGACCAAGGCCTCCATGCGGGTGTCGATATTGACCAGTGTTTCCTTTTCGCCATCCCGTTCCATAAGGGCCTGGCGGTATTCCCACAGAGCTTTGATAGCCTTAACGACGGCCGGCAGGCTTTCATTCTGGACAAAATAGCGGAAGCGCTTGGCTTTCGATCCGCCTTCGACCGAGTAACAAGGAAGGTCAATGTCGATCCCGACTTCTTCACGAAAGAACGTTCCGAAAGTCTTGTCCGAGAAATTAAGGACGTACCCGCCAGCCATGCGGAAAACGTCGTCGAGAAGCAGCATCTGCGTGGATTTGAGGTTGGGCATGCCATATCGTAGCGCTGTTGACCAGAACGGGAAACATGTTCGACTACAATCTACTGTGGGTATCTGGCATCGTGCAAGTCGGGTGCACGGTTAATGGTCTGCATAGGCAATCAGGATGTGATTGGTGTGCCCGCAAGACGGGTAAATTTTGGTTTCTTTAGACGTGGAGAACGTGGATCTCGCCGGGCTCGAACAACCGCTTTCGGGAATTTCTAACTATAGTGGCGAACGTCCGCGATGAGGGCGCGGAGCAGACCATCTTTTCAGCGTCGCCATCCGCCCCCGGACAGGCTTAGCAACCCCGACCAGCACGCCTGACCAGGGGCTGATCTCCCTGCCCTGTAGCAGCCTTTCAACCCTTGTTGCATTTACATTAGAAGTTACAAGGACATTGCGCTCCGTTGCTGTGAGAGGTTCGCAATCGAAAGCGGATTTAGCTGATCGACGCCCTTAGCGTGTGACCAGCGATGACAAGTAGGACACAGAACTGCAAGGTCAGCCAATGTTGTCTCTCGTACTCCGGCATGGATTGGATAAAGGTGATGTACATCGAACATCGTTGAATTTTCATCGGAAAAATCGCAGCTTTCGCATGCTATCCGGCCGCCATTTTCCGACCTGTTTATCTCCTTCTTGGATTTGCTAAGACGTCGATCCCGTTCGATTTCCCGCATACGCTTATAAATGCGCTCGCCTTCTTTCGATTTCGGGTTCACCTGTGGATATATAGAGCCGACATGGACTAGCTTTCCGCGATCAATAAAGCCGGAAGGAGGCAGGATTTCATGACGCCTCGCGATCTTTCGATCTTTCAACGCATTCCAGAGGATGACGATCTGCTCTGGATCTCGGCGCACTGTATCATAAGCGTTCTCCAGTATTCGACGGTCTGGAAATCCAAGGTCTTCAACGAGAAGGGGTTCGCCTTCGATTGTGTAGACCTCGGATAATACGGTAGCAATCGGCCATTGCTTCATTCGGGCTAGATTAGCTTCGTCGGTGACGAAATCGGAGGTTTTACCGTAGACGCCGGTGACCCTCATCACTTCCAACACACGACCTCGCCATTCGTCTGAAACCTCCGCTCCACCACCGATACTTATCAGATACGGTGCGTTCAACGAGGCCTCCGCTGTCGTACGGCCCAGCATGAAGAATTTGTTGGGCTCCTTGTCAAAACCGCCGCGAGGGCCGAAGGCGATTAAGCTGACAGTCGAGCGCCCATAGACGGCCTTGACGCCCATAAGTTGATCACTGTCAGTCACAAGTTCCTTAAATAGCATGGTGCTTCCTCCAACTCTGGCCTCGCAGAAGTCACACTTTCTAACCTGGAGTTGTCAACGCGTCCCTGAGCAAAGGCAGCGGATTCTTATAGGATCAGCACTATCTGAAAACGTGGACCGCCGAATGCAAGTCTTTGCGCGCCAGGGTTCTGCGAGTGGATTTTTGGCTTTGCAATCTGACTGTACTGCCGCTTCATGCCTACTTGTCTCAGGAAATTTGCGGGGTAGCCGTATGGAAGACGACCGGGAAAAGCTACCGGGAGGAAGGGTATTGGCCAACGATAATCAGTCTCGGCCGGTAGAGGAAGAGGGCGGCGATGCCCTGGAGCCTACGAAACGGTTGGAGAGAGTGGTGTTCGATATTGCTCGGCTGATTGGCAGGCAACTGGCCCGTGAGGAGTTCGAACGGATACGAGCTAGCAATGACAATCAGCGAGGTGACCCGGCACGTAAGAGCTAAGCATGAGCTGTGGCTCACACGTTGCCTATTGGGAACAAATGTGAAACATTTCTGTGGGGTCCGGAGATGGTCACCGGAATTTACTGGGGAAATGCGTGGAAATGGCAAAGGCAGCTCGAAACATTTTGATCGAGAAGAGGCGCCAGGAAGGCGCGACGATGAAATCCATCGCTTTGGAGTTCAACATTTCCGTTTCCCGCGTTCAGCAGGTTCTCGCGATTCGCGAAAGGAATCGCAGGAAAATTGCACGCCGTCTCGAAGCACCGCTGCGACGCGTTACTTTTCCCGTTGGCGGTGAAGAGCCAGACGTTTAAGGAGGTTTCCCATGATCCGCGCCGCGCTTTATGCTCGCTATTCCGACGACAAGCAGAGTGAGGCATCGATAGAGGACCAGTTCCGGCTTTGCCGTGAGCATGCCCTCCGGGAACGCTGGGAGATCGCCGGATCCTATGAGGATGCGGCCATATCGGGAGCCAGTACGGTCTTGCGGCGTGGTATTCAGCGGCTTATCCGTGATGCCCAACGTGGCGAGTTCACTATCGTCGTAGCCGAAGCATTGGACCGCATCAGTCGCGATCAAGCGGACGTGGCGACGCTCTACAAGCATTTGAAGTTTGCCGGCATCACCATCGTCACGCTTGCCGAAGGGGAGATCTCGGAACTGCATGTTGGTCTTAAGGGCACGATGAATGCCCTGTTCCTGAAAGACCTTGCGATGAAGACCCATCGCGGCCTGCGGGGCAGGGTAGAGAAGGGCAAAGCCGGTGGCGGCCTTTGCTATGGCTACAAGGTCGTTCGGAAGTTCGACGTCAATGGCGAACCGATCCGGGGCGATCGGGAAATCATTCCCCATGAGGCCGACACCATCCGCCGTATCTTTCGTGAGTTCGCATCCGGCAAAAGCCCAAAGGCCATTGCTATCGATCTCAATAATGGGGGCATACCCGGCCCGCTTGGTCGCGCATGGGGCGACACCAGCATTCGTGGCCATGTCTCACGCGGCACAGGCATACTCAACAATGAGCTTTATACCGGCGTTCTCGTCTGGAACCGCCAGCGCTTCCTGAAAGACCCAAGCACCGGCAAGCGGGTATCGCGCCCCAACCCGGAAAGCCAATGGATCAGGACCGAGGTACCGCATCTCAAAATCGTAGACGACGATCTGTGGAATGCCGCCCGCGCCCGACAGACGCAAATCTCCGCCCTCTTCGGGCCGAACCCAGCCAATACCCGTGAAGGACGGATGAAGCGTCTTCACCTAGCGAACCGTCCCACCGCTCTTCTGAGCGGCCTTCTCACCTGCGGATGCTGCGGCGGCAAGTTCGGGATCATAGTCCCGAACCGCTATGCCTGCCTCAATCACCACCGGCGCGGCACCTGCGAGAATGGCCATTCTATCACCCGTGACAAGATCGAAGCGCGTGTTCTTGCCGGCCTCAAGGATCGCCTTGTTTCCGCCGAGGCAGTCACCGAAGCCGTGCGTGCCTATGCCGAGGAAATGAACCGGCTGAACCACGACCGGCGAGCGCAGGCGGCAACCGACCAAAAGGCGCTTCAAAAGATCGAGCGTGCCATTGCCGGGATCATGGCGGCGATCGAGGACGGCATGTATCAGCCGTCGATGAAGGCACGCATGGATGATCTTGAACGGCAGAAGGTGGAGATCATGGCCCGTCAGCGGGAAGCACCAGCAGACATTCCCGATGTGCATCCGAATATCGCCAATCTCTACCGCCGTCGCGTCGAGCGTCTAACAGAGGCGCTCAACGACCCGGATGGCGGACGTCAGGCAGCAGAGGCCTTACGTTCGCTAATCGGCGACATCGTCCTCACGCCCGGTGGTAAGCGTGGGGAGGTTCACGCCACTCTGTGCGGCGAGTTGTTCGGTATTCTCGACTTCGTCAGGAGCGAGGAAAGTCGAAGTCCTGGCGAAACTATGCCAGCGGCAATAGCGCGCCCCCGCAACCAACGATTCTTGCGATACCAGCAAAGGCGATCCGGAAGGGTCGCCTTTTGCGTTTCGCAGCGGTCGGGTGTTGCGCCCTCCCGCAACCAACGATCCCGGCGATTCCGAATTTTCGGGATCGCCGGTTCCGTTCCGCAGGGATCGGGTGTTGCGTGTCCCCGCAACCAACGATTCTTGCGAAAGCAAGGCACCCAAAACCCCCGCCTCCGAAAGGACGGCGGGGTTTTTCTTGTTCGCTGCAAACCGCAGGATCGCGGCCAGGTCGCCGCGCAGCACGATCGCCAGCTCGGCCTCGTCGGGCACAAGCGTTACCTGATCGATCAGCGTCCGGAAAACCTCTGCAGCCTCGGCTTTGCCATCCTCGTTCTGCAGGCTCTCATAGAGCACCCCGATCCGCTGGCGGTAGATCTCCGCCATGTTCGGATGCAGGAGGGGCGGAGGCTCTTCAGCGTTCGCCAGCAGCTCGGTCAGTTCTGCCTTACGGGCTTCAAGACCCCCAATCTTGTCCTTGAGCTGAACGCCGGGCACACCATCCAGAATGGCTTGAATCGCTCGATCCAAGTCCCGCTGGACGCGTTCCAACTCTTTGCGCTGACCGATGATGTCTGCGCTACGCTCAATCCTCAGCCGGTTCACCTCGCGGGTGAACTCGTCACAGAATTCCTTGAACAGTTCGGGCTCCATCAGATGCGTCCGGAGGCCGCTGAGCACTGAGGCTTCAAGGGCGTCTCGCCTGATATTCAAGCGGTTGTCGCAGGTGCCCTTGTTCCGCGACGTCGCGCAGCCGAGCAGATCCTTGGAGATCATTGTGTAACCGCCACCACAGCAACCGCACTTCACAAGGCCGGCAAACAGGTGCTTTGGACGTCGCCGTTCGTTCAGTGCATTCTCGCCAAGCTCGGACGTCTCATAGGCGAGGGATTGCTGACGTGCCTTCACCGCATCCCAGACTTCCTGGTCGATGATGCGCATCTTCGGCACTTCCTGAATCGCCCACTCGGATTCGGGATTGAGGCGTGACACCCGCTTGCCCGTGTCCGGGTCTTTCAGATAGCGGAGGCGGTTCCAGACGAGGCGTCCGACGTAAAGTTCGTTGTTGAGGATGCCGACGCCGCGCTTCGGGTTGCCATGGATCGTCGATGGCCCCCACTCGGCGCCCTGCGGCCCAGGCACGCCTTGCTTGTTCAGCTCAAAGGCGATGGCGCGCGACGACTTGCCGGCGATGTAGTCCGCGAAGATACGGCGGACGGTGGCGGCCTCGGCCTCGTTGATCGTTCGGTCGCCGCGGATCGGTTCACCATTCGATGCGAACTGCTTCACCACGTCATAGCCGAAGCACAGCCCGCCACCGGACTTGCCGTCCTCGACGCGGCCACGCAGCCCGCGGCGCGTCTTGTCGGCCAGGTCTTTCAGGAAGAGGGCGTTCATCGTCCCCTTGAGGCCGACATGCAGATGCGTCACGTCGCCTTCCGACAGCGTGACGATACGCACGCCGCCGAAGGCCATGCGCTTGAACAGTCCAGCGATATCCTCTTGGTCGCGGCTCAGGCGATCCATCGCCTCTGCAAGTACGACGACGAATTTGCCACGCATCGCATCGCTGATCAGCTCCTGAATGCCGGGTCGCAGCAGCGACGCGCCGGATATCGCCCGGTCGGTATAGCTATCGACGACCGTCCAGCCTTGCTTTTCTGCATGCAGGCGGCAGACCCGCAACTGATCCTCGATCGAGGCGTCTCGCTGATTGTCCGATGAGTAGCGAGCGTAGAGCGCGACCTTCATGAGGAGACCTCCTTACTCCGGGAGGCGGTCTCGCGTCCGGTTGTCTGTTTCGACTTGAACGAAGTCCCGCGCGGCCTGTCGCGCCAGCAGCCGGACCAAGTTGACGAGGCGTGGATCGGGCTTCGACGACGCAGAGGCAGCCGGTTCGCGGGCCACGTCGGCGACCACACGAAGCTTGTCGGCTGTTGTACGTCTTGGTCGCGCCACGATCGCGTCCTTGTCCTCGCGCGGAAAACTCCGCTTCGAGACAAAGATGCCAAGTGACGGCACCT
>Ga0209922_103823_pt1 | contig 11521 bp, 10 predicted proteins | sample ThiBiot_500_biof_FD_183946 | JGI IMG/M metagenome (GOLD analysis project Ga0209922, IMG submission 183946) | Wastewater bioreactor microbial communities from Cape Town, South Africa - Thiocy_expt_500_biof (SPAdes) | ecosystem: Engineered > Bioreactor > Thiocyanate-remediating > Anaerobic-Aerobic ...
ACTAAATCGTATAAAACATGACGTTCATGAAAATATCAAGAGAAATCTTAACAATGATGATGCAACTCTTATAGAAGGACTTTCGAAAGAATTAATAATACAAGCAGCAGTGCTAGATCAACTGATTGTGGCCAAATAGTTGGAATCTTATCAACAGATCAACGAATAAAATACAGTGATTTTTTTCATCATTTTATATCTACCAGCTTTATCAAACCCTTTATCTTTAAATAAACACATTAGCAGCTTTATTAATGGTTGTACTTATTATCAACGTCTGCAATAGATTGACAATACCAAATCTAAGTATTTATTAGTTCTAAGTGTTTTCAAAGAAGTGTAAAAATCATAGGGCTATCATATAGAGTAGATCCAATACCTTAAATGTACGAATCGCCACCATCACTAGCATAAGCAGTTAAATTATATAGAATATAAATAAAATTTTTCAATGAAAATACTTAGAATTAAAACAAATATCAGCTTTGAAAACGTTTTTGAAATTATTAATATATTATTTTCTTTCATTAAAATTTAGATATAAAAAGGTGTCGAATACTATTCACGATTGATTCGATAACCCAGTGAATAGAACGATCAATTCTTTCAGAATACAAAAAACAATATTTTGATACAAGTGTCATGGTAAAAGTCATCGTGATTGGCGAGACAGGCTCGGGAAAATCGACTTTGATTAATTATCTAACCAATTTTTTTAAACATGGAACATTAAATGATCTCAAGGTTGCAATTCCAACAAAATTTCATCCACAAGTGACCGAAAACTATCGTCATCATGAGCACAATCTACAGGATAGAACACAATCAAAAACAGATTCATGTAATCAGTACATGTTCGCAGACAATACTGCTCAATACCTTTTTATTGACACTCCAGGCTTGTCTGATACACGTACAACCGAACAAGATGCAATTAATATTAGAAAAATCATTGAAGCCATTGAAAATTTAGGTGAATTGACGACAGTAATTATTGTCGTGAATGGAACTGTTGCTCGAATGACAGTAAATTTACGCAATGTGATTACTCAATTGCGTGGAAATTTACCCGATATGGTGATGGAAAATGTTATTGTTGTTTTAACAAATACAAATCGTCATGCAGCTAATTTTAGTTTAACAACACTTGAACTCAATGGAAACGTTTATCCGTATTATATGCAAAATTCTGCCTTTTCAACTGATCTGTCCAAATGTTCTCAATCGGCATTAATTTCATTACAATATGAGTGGAATCATGCTATGGATGAGCTCAAAGCTATGATAGAAACACTCAATACGTTCAAGATAAAATCTGTATCAGTATTCAAGAACATGAAAAGAATTCGAAATGAGATCGAAGAACTTTTACATAAGGCTATTACAGACATGAGTGAAATCCAGAAAATACAGGATGACATTACACAACTTGAATTACAACTGAAAAAAGTAAATGCTAACATTGCTATATACAAAGATTATACCAGAGACCGAATAGTTAATACAATTGAAATTGTCGACGCTCCATATTATAGTATGCTATGCCGAAATTGTAATTATGTCTGTCATGATAATTGTGGATTAACCATAAGTACAATATCAGGTTCTCAAATTCTTGAACAATGTTGGGCAATGAACAATGGTCGCTGTACTCAATGTCAGCACAAGTGTTCTTATACAGCTCATTACCATGTAAAAAAGACAGACAAAATAATCAAGACAATAACACAAGATGTTCTTCCAGATATCAAATATAAGTTTGATTCTGCACAGAAAGAATATGCCGACTTACAGAAAAAAATCTCGCATAATAAAAATATCAAGAAAAGACTGGAAGAAGTATCAATGCAAAAGAACGAAAATATCAAAACGAAATGTCATGAATTACGTCGCATTTGCTCAAGTTTCAATTTTGCTTCAGAATTACATGTAAAAATCGATCGACTTGAGATCGAGTCATCTATGCTAAGAAATATTAATGAAAAGCAACAAGCAGATGTATTTATTCGAAACCTCAAAGCATTCTGTTCTACTATTGAGATCGATGAAAATTATGAAAGAGCAAAGAATTATGGGTTGAAATCGATGATGAATATAATCAATACTGAACGATCAACGACGAAGACTATTCTTAGTCGGACATCTAATATGCGAACATCCAATTCAAACACAAATGCTAACAATGATGTTCTGAACCGACTTCGAATATTGTCTAATCAACGAGCTGAACAAAAAACAACCATAAACGTTGAAAGTAATGAAAAAAATACTCCGACTTCTCAAGACAAAATTGAACCAATTGCAGAGAAAATATCTGATACGTTTCCATTGCCAACAGCTTCATTGACTGATTCTGAACAATTAACAGCATTGACTATCAATCAATTAGTCAATTATTATCAAACAACTCAAGATCAACGTGTCATCAAATCTATTCTAGACGAACTTACACAAAGATTATGTGGCAAATCCATGAATCCACTCACGTCTCCTAATGATATAATCGAATTGAGAACTATAGTACAAAAATATAATTCATTAGATCTAAGTTCATTACAAGATACGTATGTACAACTGAAGGATCGTATATGTACTATCATTGGATCTGATATTCTTAAAATTGATCAAGTTCCATCGTCCTGGCTGATGGAAATTGCTGTCGTGTATAAATCATTCAATCGTTTTCAACAGAACTCAGAGACACAAAGTATTATATCACAGTGGAATAATTTACATGATTCTCACCCAGGTATTTATCAGAACTAGTTAATACATAAAAAAGTGAATTTCAAAGTCAAACATTTTACTCTAAGTAGCTTCTATTTTGATAAATGATCTATATATCACATGCTCATCAAATGCAATCGAAGCATTGACATGCCATAATCATTTTTTCTATTTTTATTCTTTTAGTTCCTCCGAAACACTCCAATGTTTCTATTGTAAAACAACGATGGATATGGTCAATACTTATATTTGTATCTCTTTTATCAATATTCTGCACAACTTCCTACATTATGAAACAGAATTATACATTCATACATGTATATAACTGCCTTATTAATACATACAAATATTTTGCATCATTAACAAGATGGTCATTCAATGTTGTTACCATAGCTATAAAACAATTGTTAGCATTCTTATTGGTATTTCTCATATTCAGTGTCCGATTTGGTTGGATTATTTTGCTTCTGATCATAAGTGAAATCTTAATTAATTTCAATTTGATTCCTTCTTATAGCATACATTACGAATCAATTAAAAATCGAATACGGCGTTGGTACACAAATAGTACTTTCAATCTTGGATTGCTTGTTTCTTCAATTGTCGCAGGCCCTTATTTATTAGAAACATGTCTATACTATTGTATAATTGTCACAAAATGGATTGTTATTGTCTTGAGTAGGTGCACTATTCATACACTTCGATTTAGTTGGATCATTTTACCTATTATTACAATCGAAGCTTTAACGAAATCAGGCAGTTATTCTAACCACATAGCTAAGTATCAATCGATTAAACGATCATTGTCTTATTGGTGCAATATAAAGAGTGTCAAGCATGGAATATTGATATTTTCAATTATATTTGGTCCGTATATTATAGAAACATTCCTGTATTATATATTATCTGTTGTATATTCTCCGGCGATTTTCATAATTCGATTTGGTTGGCTCCTTTTATTTATTATTATATGCGAAAAATTAAAAGATACAGATAATTTTCGTAAATATCGATCGATCAAACGAAAATTACATCGCTGGTGTAGCGAGAATCGTTTCAACAATGTACTACTTATATGCCCAGTCATATTTGGTCCGTATATTATAGAAACGGTCCTCTATTATTCTTTCGTAATCATAACATCAATATTATCTGTTGTATATTCTCCGGCCATTTTCATAATTCGATTTGGTTGGCTCCCTTTATTTATTATTATATGCGAAAAATTAGAAGATACAGATAATTTTCGTAAATATCGATCTTTCAAACAAACATTGAATGTTTGGCGTTCCAAAAATGATTTTAACAGTCTAGTATTAATTTTTTCAATCGTAACCGGACCGTTTCTAATAGAAACATTCTTGTATTATCTCTTATTAATCATAAAACTTGTATTTCTGTTCTTTTATCCGTCTATCATATTCACAATTCGATTTGGTTGGCTCAGTTTACTCATTATTATAAACGAAATCTTAGCAAAATCTGGCAATTATCCCAAATTTAGTGCAGACTATGAATCAATTCAACGCATCGTTCATATATGGTGTATAAACAATAAGTAATGTTTTCAACTTTGCTAGGCTTATTCTTTCTATTAATATTTTATTTTCTTATGATTCGATGTTACTTTAAATGAAAATGACAAATGAAAATGTGAGTGATTTTATAGTTACTAAAGTCGATAGCAATAGACATGGATACGTAATATAACGATTATATATATTTCGTAAAATGAATCAGTTTTTTTGTTTTGAATAAAGGTGTAGCAAGTAAAAATTAAAGAAAGAACTAGGAATGTTTTGAAGCTGTATTTTCTTATACAACTATTTATAGATTGATGGATATACTGGTCGCCAATATTTTCTTGGTTCAAGAAAGACATGACTTCGACCCTATTTTAAGTTTAGTTCTCCCTCTCCGGAAACTCCATTGATTATCATATCCCTTTTTTATATAATAAGACAATTGCTTCCTAGAAGGATACGTGAGTTTTAACCAGTATTATGATGAATACAATAGAGTATTGGGACAGTATTGAATCTAACGAGAGCTACAGCTTTTGGTAGAAAGACCAATTTGAATAGACATACACTCTTTTTGAATATCCGAAGTTTACTACGTTATAGATAATTCAATAATGACTTCATTGAACACGAAAAGCAATAACTATAATATCATTTGTGATCAATTGTGTGCTTTAACATCATGGAAATCCGATGAAAAATCATGTTTGCTTGATACAATCGTAAAATGGGCAGAATCCTATGAAAAATCAGATCCAGATAAACTTGAAAAGAATTTTAAACATCTGCGTGAGCTTCTAATAGAACCTGTCTTTGTTGAACCAACCATACCGGTAGAAACTATTATTAAAATTATTCAGTCCGATGAAATCCCGTCCGATACTTGGCTGGGCCGTCTGCATGCTGAAGCACAATCTAAAATGAATGTTTGTAATGATAAAGATACTATTTCATTCGATTTCTCACCGGTTATTATCTCCAATGCTGATCTCAATCGGCAAATATCTGATTTAGTTTTAAATACACAACGATCTCATATACAAGAAGAACATCAGAAGTATTTTCTTTTTTTTTATAAAAAAAAATCTATATGTGATTAAATAAATTCTTTTTTTAGTGTATTTGGCCCACTTGATTTGAACGATATTAGTCTTACGCATGATCTTCTTTCATTTGAACCGCTCTCAAAAACAAATACATCAGTTCCATCAGAAGAATCGCTAAATATCGATCAGACAATTTTGTGTGAAAGTCTTTTGGAATTATTACAATTAAAGTGGAGTAAAACAGCCATAGATCTCATTCGAACTAGGGTCACAAGTCCAGAAATATTTAACAATAAAACAGAATTAAAAACAGCCTTGCTAGCTATTGACACAATTATTACCAATAACATATCAATGGAACCATATATTGAATGTATTACTAAGACAATTACCACACAGCCGACTGATCAATGGATGAAAGAACTAAATAGAATTGTTGACGAACAAGGCAAAATTAAATCAGTTCCTGTGCTTCTTAAAGAGTTAGCTAACAATAATCCGTCATTAGATATAAACAAGTTGGAGTTTCAATATGAAAAAGTAATAAACTACTACCATACACAAACCTCTCAAATGACTTCGGCGAATTTTCAAAAACAGCTCATATTTGAAAATAAATTCCATACAATTGCAGTTATCATTCAAGCAGCACATCTCTTTAAGCAGTATCGCCCTAGGGACATACAAATTTTATCGCTTCTTCTTCTAATTGAAAGTCCTGGTAGTGGTCAAGGTTGTCTAGCACAAATACGTACTGGACAAGGCAAATCTATTATTATCTCCATGTGTTAGTCCAACCAATACATGAAAGCAAAATAGTTATATAAATCTATAATGTTGATTGCATTTTTTATTTTAGTGGCAGTATATCTTTCACTTCCTCCAATGAATAAACGTGTTGATATAATTACAACCTCTGAAATTCTTGCTCAACGTGATGCTGACGAATTTGCACCTTTCTATCGAATGTTCGGTCTTTCAACTGGACACAATTGTTGTGATTCCTCAACGAAACCAAACTACAGTGTTGACATCGTATACGGAACTGTTGCACATTTTGCTGGTGATCTCTTACGAACAAGTTTTTATTTAAGAACAGAAATACGAGGAGATCGTCCTTATGATGCAGCTATTGTTGATGAAGTCGATAGTATGTTTATTGATCAACGTCAGCATTATACACAGCTGGCGTCATTAACACCTGGTTACAAATCTCTAAATATTCTACTGAGATTTATATTTTCGTTTTTTCAAAAGTATAATATTACTGAAAACAATGAATTCGTCATTCGAAAAAACGACGGATACTACAAAGGTAAATATACACGCATTTTTTTATATTCAATTTTGAAATTTATTCGATTTCTAGTTGATGCAATAGAATTCATCCGTCAAAAAATGTCAGATAGAGAACTCATACGTTATTCATCCTATCGGCAAGAGTATATAAATAAAAAATTACCGAAATGGATTCAAAGTGCCAAAGTTGCTTTATATGAGCTGACGCTTAATGTTGATTATGTTATTAATAATGATGGACGTATTGTTGTTGTCGATTACGCTAATACAGGAGTATCTCAAATGAATATGCATTGGAGCAATGGGGTGCATCAATTTCTTGAATTGAAACATAATTTACGTATGACACCAGAACGTATGTGTGATTCGTTTTTTTCTCATGTAACTCTGTTCAAACAGTATCGACGTCATTTATATGGAGTAACAGGAACATTAGGTGGAGAAGATGCGCGACGGTTCATTCGATCTGTGTACAAAATTAATACTTTCGATATACCAAAATATATAGATAGTGTCTTTGAAATCTATCAAAGTAATTTTGTCGATTAAATTCATGTAAAATAAAATATATTTTTTTGTCTAGGTCAATTCAGTCAATTTCGTGAACAATGGTTAGAAAATATTTGTAATGAATGTCACATGATAGCTATAGATTGTCAACGTGCTGTTCTCATTATTTGTGAAACAATTCGTGAAGCTGAAGAGATTCATTTAAAACTGGTTTCTCAGGATTATCATACGAAATTATATATTCGAAGTGACCTAACTGAACATATTAAACCGGAAGAAGTACATCCAGCTGATATCATTGTAGCTACGAATCTAGCTGGACGAGGAACGGATTTGAAAACAGTAACTGCCGTCAACGATCGAGGTGGCCTACATGTGATTGTAACATTTATGCCAAGAAATTCACGTATTGAAGAGCAAGCTTTTGGACGAGCAGGACGTCAAGAAAAGCCCGGCTCAGCTCGACTAATCCTACACAATAAACAAATTGGCCAACAGTTCGAAGGAAAATTTGATCAAAACGCAATAGTCAATATTTGGAAACGTTCAATAGATGAAAAAGAATCCAAGGATATGGCAGATGGTATAGCAGAAGTGGAACGTATCGAGAAAAAAGATCGATTACTTACACGTTTTCTCGCTACAGTACATTCACAAAAAAGTAAACTTTCATTTGCTGATGATATTTTCAAACCAGGATTTAGTTCATTACGCGAACAATGGGCTTTGTTTGTTGACACGGATCAAGCAACAGTAGAACGAAATTATTCAAATTTTGAATCATACATTATACAACAACTTAATAATTCAATTGCTGTTTTGAACAATTCTTCTTTGGAAAATACAGAATATTTTATGAATTTGCAGTTTGAAGCAGTTAGTCGTTTGATTGTTCATCCAAAATATCTTATTCACGCTGGTTTCCATGCTTTCTGTGTGGGAAATGTAAATTATAGAAAACAACAAGCATTGAAATTATATAGACATGCATTACATATTGATCCACATGATTTCATTGTTCATTATAATATAGTTCCATGTTATATCGAAAATAATCAATGTTCCATAAAGAAAGCAATCAAAAACTTCAATGAAGCTATTCGATTATTAAGAGACGAAATAGACATGCGCAAATTATTGGAGATTTTTCACGATCCACCAATGTTGGCAGATGACACTTCAACTGTATGTAGACAAAAACAAACAATAATTTCGATCATTGAACATTCTCGTGAGGAATCTAAGAAAGTTGACTTAATTTCATTTTATGTATATGTATGAATTAGAATGAATAGAAAATATGTCTTATTCTTTGTCTTGCATCTGATGGTTTTGGTCGATCGGAATGTAGGAGTTAAAACTAATTAAGAAGAAACTTTATACAAGATTCTAATTACTAATGTACGTAGCTCGTTTCTCTCTGGGAAAATCTTCATTGTCAGCAACGGCGCCATTCATCAATTGTTCTTCAAAAGCGCTTTTTGTATCACTTTGGTTTATTATGATAACGCTGCCAAGAAGAATCAAAGTAATAATTGATGAGTTCATATTTTCAAATATCGTACGTATATATTATTTTCCTAATGATGATTGTATGCATAATATAATGCGTTATTTTTGTTTCTTCTCTTTCTATCGTCATACAGTCATTCAAAAACAAACGATAGTTTATACTTTTTATTGGATGATCGAAGAACTTGCGACTTACGTACACGTATAATAGTTGATATTTTATTTTACATTAAAAAAAAATCATTCGAAATAAAAACGAAATCTCACCAATAATTTAGAATAAACTATGTATTTCGAAATAATTCACAAGTGTTTAAAGCAACACTATCGTTCGATAATCCTCCTATAAGTAGAACGTTTCCATTCGTTAATAAAGTTGCTGTATGACGATTTCGTGTATCTTTCATACTGTTCATAAGTGTCCATATACCTGTTTGTAGATTGTAAATCTCAACATTATTTAAAGTAATACCATTATATCCACCAGTAACTAAAACTTGACCATTTGTTAAAACAGTTGCTGTATGCCGACTTCGAGCGTGGTGCATACTTCCAACAATTGCCCATGTTCCTGTTGATACATTATATATTTCTGTAGTATCTAAATAGCTGATTCCAGTCGTATCACCACCAATTGCTAAAACTTGTCCTGTTGCTAATAAAACTATAGCATGATTACGCCGAGCATTGTTCATATGTCCAGTAGCTGTCCAATTTCCTATTGACAAATCATAAATATCAACATGATTAATAAAACCACCAGCATTATCTCCTCCGGCTACTAAAAATTTTCCATTGTTTAAAATTGATGCTCTGTATGAAGATCGAAAAGAATTCATATTTCCGGTAGCTGTCCATGTTTGTGTAGAAGGATCATACAATTCAGCTGTATTCCAGTATGTTGTATTCCATCCACCAGCAATTATAACTGTTCCATTTGAAAATACGCATGCCTGATGATCCATTCGAGCAGTAGACATATTGCCGATTAATTTCCAAGTTTTTGTTAATGGATCGTACAATTCGGTACTTGTTAAATAATTATTATTATTTCTTCCACCAGTTACCAGTACTTGGCCATTTGATAGGACAGATGCTGTATGACGACTTCGAGCATAGTGCATACTTCCAACAATTGTCCATGCTTCTGTTGATGGATCATATAATTCAGTACTATTTAAATACTGTGTGTTATTACTTTGTCCACCAGTAATTAATACTGTTCCATCTAATAATAGAGATGCTGTATGACTATATCTACCATCGTTCATACTTAATGTTATTGTTGTCTTTGTGGTCTTTCGTGGTACATCAATTGTAATAAAAAGTATAACAATAATGCTTGCGACAATCAGAAGAAGAATAATGAGGAAAAGAACATCAAGACACAGAATGAAACAGAAATGACGACTAAAGAAAAAGAAACTAATATATCGAATTTATTTACATAATTATTTATACCATTTATTTATTCGATTGACAGGCTCTTTAACAAAATTAACTCGTACTACTGAGACAGGTTGGCGAAAATTACTCATTGAAAAAAAACAATATTCAGAATAGAATTAATCGTATTGTGTTTTTATAGTTATTGATTTCATTTCAATTAACGTACTTCACTCAAAATTTTAAAAAAAGTACGAATGTGAGAACGAGCGTTGGCGTTACACCGGAATTATGCTACATACAGGCTTCCTTTATATTAATTTAATATAATATTATATAAATTTAAAGATGATTAAAAATAACAGCGATATTGTCAGCATATCCATCATTATATGTACCAAAACTACGATCTGTTGTGAGTTGTACTTTCAGGTATCGAGTATTCACAGGTACTAGACCTGATTGATTACGATATAGAAATTTCGTGACAGAACCCCGATTTGAAGCCAAAACTGGGCCAATAGTAATTTGTATTCCAATCATTTGCTGAGTATTATTAAGAAATGTAAGTGAAACAGTACTACGATCGTTTTGACTAGCATAGCCACCTAACCATGCAGAAAAACTATATGAAGTATGATTACTGTCAATAGCGGCAGCGTATTCAGTAACGTTAATGACTTGTGACATTTTTGCACCAAGACCATTACCACCTGAAAAATAACATTTGCCACGATCACTAATAGAAATAAACAAATATTATCTTATATGCTCAACATACTATTAAGCTTATACCTAGGACCTGGAGTACTACTTGATGGAGTACCTATTGTATTTGCATATGCTAGTTGTGTCAATGGTGGTGTCACTGTCCATCCAGTTGGTGCTACAACAACGTTATTTTTTGAACATGGACCTGTTTCAGCATCACCATTCACTACTAAATTAACCTCAGGTGATATTGCTAAAAAGAATAAGAATAAATAGAAGCATATATATTCGATATTTATTATTCAACCCTAACTACTGATTTTATCTATATTTTATGTACTCATTAAAACGTAGTATCAAACATTCTCTGACAATCAACACCCTCATCAACGTTTTCAACTTACTTCCTGAAACCATTGATTCTTCAGTACTTGTACTTGAAATTGTGTGTTCAGTTCTCTCATCGGATTCTTTTGAGACCTGCCAAACATCACTCGTTCCTATAGTGTCTAGATTCATCAAAGAAGTTACATTCTGCATTTCCAGACTTGTCACTTCAATTATGGCATCTGTTTGAGCTGTTGTTATTTCTAGTGAACTAATGCTTGTATCCACCGCAATTGTTGTTCCACTTTCAAAAGTAATAGAATTTATTTCTGTCTGCAATGAAACAGTGCTTGTATCAAAAGTGACCATTGTTTCACTTTCAGAAAGAGTGAATGAAGTTGTTATTTCCGTTTGGGATGTTATCTGTTCATTTGTAGTTTCTAATAAGGAACTGCTTGTGTCTACAGCGATTGTTGTTTC
>Ga0209922_103838_pt1 | contig 11483 bp, 10 predicted proteins | sample ThiBiot_500_biof_FD_183946 | JGI IMG/M metagenome (GOLD analysis project Ga0209922, IMG submission 183946) | Wastewater bioreactor microbial communities from Cape Town, South Africa - Thiocy_expt_500_biof (SPAdes) | ecosystem: Engineered > Bioreactor > Thiocyanate-remediating > Anaerobic-Aerobic ...
CGAGATCGGGTACCTGAACCAGGAGAGCGATCTCTTCACGGTCGACACCGCGCTCTACTTCAATCGCGTCTCGAGCCTCATCCAACTCGCCGCGACGAGGCCGCTCACCGTCGCGGACTTCCCGACGGCAGGGAGGCAGGACCTCGCGACCGGGCTCTTCCCGATCGGCTTCGGCGGTTGGGAGAACCAGTGCCAGGCCTACAACGTGTACGGAGGCGAGGCGAGCATCCGCACGTATCCGACCGAGGGCCTCGACATCTACGGCAACTACACGCTGAACCTCGTGCAGCAGGACAACTCCGGCTGCACCGCCGATCAGCTCTCGCGCATCGTCGCCGACCAACGCACCAGCCGACACAAGGTCAACGCCGGGGTTCAGCTCCGCACGAAAGCGGGCATCGACGGCTCGGTCGATTTCCACTTCATCGCGGATCAGTTCTGGGCGGAGCAGGTCACGAACTTCGTGCGGCAGCAGATCGAGCAGCAGCGCTTCCGCCTCTCCGAGTACGCGCTCGTGAACGCGCGCGTGGGCTATCGTTTCCTCTCGAACCAGGCCGACGTCGGCCTGGTCGCATTCAATCTGCTCGGCCTCGAGCACCGCCAGCATCCGTACGGCCAGCTCCTCGGCCGTCGCGTCATGCTCCAGTTCGGTTACCGGTTCTGATGCTGCGCCGCGCCCTTCTCCTCCTCGTCCTCGTCACCATCGCGATGATGGCCTGCACCGACGTGCCGATCGACGACCAGCGGAACGACAAGCGGCTCTTCCCTCCGCGCGGTCTCATCCGCGGGACGGTGACCTACGTCGGACCGCCCCCGTGCTCGAAGGGCGGGCACATCGTCGGCAACGCGGTCGTGCTCGTCTTCGATCGCCGGAACCCGCCCCCTCCGAACGGCTTCGCGACGAGCGCGGTGAACTTCGTCGCCGTTCCAGGCGACGTCCTCTTCGCGAACCAGCCGCGCACGATCGCCGACGATCTGTACTGCCCGCCGGACACCTCGAACATCGAGGCGTCCGCGCCGTTCGCGGTCGCGCCGGTCGAGCCGGGCTCCTACGTCATCGCGGCCTTCTATGATCGGCGTGGGCGCTTCTGGCCGACGTTCAAGTTCAGGAACCTCCCCGAGGCGGGCGATCTCGCGGGTGGCTACATCGACGTCGAGGACGCGCGGCGGAACGCGGGCAATCTCGCGTACCAGCCGATCTACCGGCCCGTCGACGTCGGTATCCGCCAGCCCGCGCCCGCTGGTGAGATCCCGGACTTCACGATGGGGCCGAACGGCTACGTCGCGGACAACATCCCGGTCTCGATCCAGCGCGTCGTTCCGTTCACGCGGCCCTACTTCCATCCGCGGCACATCGATCCGATCACCAAGAAGGAGACGAGCGCCGAGGAGATTGGTGAGCCGCTGCGCTCGCCCGCGAACACGGTCGCGGATCCGCTTGCGGTGCCGATCCTGGCGATGACGCAGGACGTGCACGTGCTCGCTCCGCCGTCGAACCCGACGCCGCAGACGCTCGCCGCGTACCAGGAGGGCTTCCAGAGCCTCAAGCTGGTGTGGAGCGTCGCGAAGGGCGAGTTCGACGATGCCACCGATTCGCGGCAGCCGTTCGGCTTCCAGCTCCCCGCGCTCCCGCCGAAAGGCAAGGGGGGGCTCCTCGTCTTCGCACGCGGAGGTTCGATCCCGGAGAACCCCGCCGTCCCCGCGCTCTGGCCCCAGGTCGCGCTCGTGAAGCTGGCGATCCGGAGCGGAAGACCGACTTCCAGTCGCTCGTCGTGCAGGGGACGCCCGAGGAGACGCTCGTCACCGGCAAGCCGCCGGGCCCGCTCGTCGTCATCCAAGGGATCACGCTCCTCGACGACAGCCTCGCTCGCACGATCGCGGGGCCGGTCCCAGCCGCGCCCGTGACGGCGGCGCTCCGCGATCACCTCACCGCACTCGTGCGTCCGGCGGCGATCTGCTTCGATCCGAAGCGCGTCGATCTCGGCGGTGTGCTCGTCACTCCGCACCTCACGGGGCGGAGCGCCGACGGAAGCGAGAGCGGCGAGCGCCCGCTCTTCGATCCCAAGGTGGTCGCCCAGCAGCCGCACGTTCGCGAAGTTCGTCGCGGCTGTCTCCCGATGGGGCGCTACGCGATCTCGCTCGTCTACCCGACGGGCCAGGCGTGGACGGTGCCGAACGAGAGCGGCGGCTGCTCCGCCCAGGAGGGCGCGGTCCGCGTCGGCGACCGCGTCGGGACCTGCTCCGAGAAACCGCGCACCGTCCTGCTCTCGCAAGGCTCCCGCGGCGTCGTCGAGATCATCGGCCCGAGCCAGGAGGGCATCGACGCCGACATCTGCACGGAGTTCCCCGTCCCGAGGGAGTGCCAGGCGCCTTAGCGCGTGACACGCGCCTTCGCGCGGACCTTCTTCTTAGGGGGGCGAGGGCTCCAGCCGAAGCGCTCGAGATCGATGCAACCATCCTTTCCGAAGCGCACGCCCTCGGCCTCGAGCATCGCGCGCTGAAGGCCGGGGTGCTGGCGGTCGGTGGAGATGCCCCCGGATGCGTTGACGACACGCTGCCAGGGGATCGCGTCGTCGCCGGCGGCACGAATGGCCCAGCCGACGCCGACCGGCGTGAGCCTGCGGCCGATCATCTGCGAGATCTGCCCGTAGGTCGCGACGCGCCCTCGCGGGATCGCGCGCACGACGGACCAGACGGATTCGAACGGCGACGGCTCCTTGCGCATCGGAGTCGACACCGTAGCACCCGACGAATCGCGCGCGATGACGAGCCCGCTCGCCGCCCCGCGAGGAGCGGCGATGGCGAGCTCGTCATCGAGCGCTGGGGCCGACGCGTCAGCCGCGCGCGTGCACGCTGCGCAATGCCAGGAGCCCTACCTTCGAGATGAGGTAGGGCCCGCCGTTCGTCGAGGCGACGAGCCTTCGCCTGCGCAGCTGTTTGAAGAGGTCGAGCGGACACGAGAGGTGGAAGCCTTCTCGCGAGACACATGCGACCTCGACGAGCTGTCCGCGCTCGTCCTTGAAATGCAAAATACGACCGCCTTGGGCGAGCACGCGCAATACGCGCTGCTCGCTGCGTGAAACGTTCACGGCAGAGTCCTCACGTCGAAATGGATGCAGGGGGAGGCGCGTCTTCGCGCCCGCTTCGGCTTCGAGCCGTCATCCGCCTGTGGCGGGAGAAATCACCAACTCCAGGTGCCCCTGCGCATGGACCTCGCGTGAACGAGCACTTCCGTAACAACCGGTCCTTCGGTGGTCAAGCCGGCGGGCCGCGCGCGTGCGCTGCGAGCGTCGAACGATGAGGCTCACGTCGGCTGCTCCGCCGCTCCTCGTCTTGCTCATCGTCGTCGCGTTTCCGCGAACTTGGGCTAGCTTGCGTGACGTGAGGTCGTCCCGGCTCGTGCCCCTCTTCGTGCCCTTCGTGCTCGCCGTCGCGCTCATGGGCTGCAAGCGGCGCCAGGAGGGCACCGTCAGCGAGCTGGTCGCGTCCACCGATCCCAGCTTCGACGAGCTTCGGCGCGGAGAGCGCTCGTTCGCGATGCGCTGCGCGAGCTGCCACGCTCGCGAATTCGAGCTGGTCGGGCCGTCGGTGCGGGAGATCGCCGGCATCCACGGCGACGCTCCCGACGGCATCGTGCGCTGGGCGCGTGCGCCGGAACGAAAGCGGCCGAACAAGCAGAAGATGCCGAGCTTCGAGCACCTCGCGGAGGACGACCTGCGCGCCATCGCCGGCTACATCGTGTGGGCCGGGCGCCAGGACGCGGGCGCCCCCTGAGCGAGCGCCCGTACGTTCAGCGGCTCGGACCGCTCACCCGGCGCGCGTGGACGAACGCGCCAGGTGCGCTTTCGCCGAGTCGGCCATCGTCACGAGCGCGGCGCCGAGCATGATGACGTCTTTGACGACGAGACGCCCCCGTCCGCTGAGATAGGGAAACCCGTGATGAGCGTCGCCGAGGTTCGGGACCCACGTCTCGGGCGTGGTGACGAGGAAGGAGAGCGTCACGAAGCTCATTCCCACGACGAGGAAGCTCCCGACAGCACCGACCGCCGGTCGCCACCAATGCGCGGCGACGAGGACGCCGAGGCCGACGATGACGGCGCCCAGCCCGAGCGCGAAGCTGTACGTGTGGTTCGCCTCGTGCCAGGCGCGGTTGGCGGCGATGAGCTGGCCCTCCTTGTTCATGTAGCTCAGGTACTCGGCCGCCGGGGACTCGTAGAAGAAGCTCATGAATGGGCTGTTCGCGACGAACGGGACGATGCCGTCGGCCTCGTATGGCGCGACCTTGAGCGCACCGATCCAGACCAGGACGACGATGAGCCCGGCGCGGAGCGCGTTCATTCCGAGGCGGTCCGCCCGCGCGGCCCATCCAAACAGCTTCGTGACGTCGCTACGCATTCACCTTCTCCTTCGCCGGTCGTGTGCCCGCTCCGCCTCGTGCTGGCGGAGGGGCGGCGTCCTCGAAGGTCGCGAGCGCGGCTCGGATTACAGGCGATGGGTCACTTTTCTGCGTCGGCTTCTGCGTCGCTGATGCACGCACGAAGCTCGCGCTTTGCACGATGAAGCAGGACCGCAACGTTGCCCGGGGTGATGGCGAGCAGCGCTGCGACCGCCTCCCCCGGACGGTCCTCGAGAAGGCGCAGCGTCACGACGTGCCGCTGAACCTCGGCGAGCTTCTCGATGCAGCCGAGCGCGGCGACGTGCGCCTCGGCCTCGAGGATGAGGTCCTCGACGGTGGGCGCGCTCGCGGCGAGCCCTTCGGCTTCCTCTTCTCCCAGGTGGACGCGCGACAGGTGGTGCCTGCGGCGGCGATTCCGCGCCTCGTTCCGGACGACCACGGCGAGCAGCTTGCGGCTCTCCTCGAAGTCCTCGCTGAGCTTGCGCGCATGGGCGACGCGCAGGAACGTGATGAACGCCTCTTGGACGGCGTCGAGTGCATCGGTGCCCGTGAGGCCTTCCCGCTGCGCGATACCGACGAGCTCACTCCGATGCTCGCGCACCAATCGCGTGATCCAGGCGATGAACCCGCGCTCGCGCGGCTGGGAGCGGTCGGCCACGGCGCTCCACTAGCACGGGCGCTGGGGCGCAGGACGTTCTCTCCGAACGGCAGCGCGACGTCTCGGAGGTCACGATCGCGTGTCGTGGCCGCAGCTCAACCTTTCTTTTCCGATCTGGGCGCGCAATTCATGCGCTACGAGGCGGACCTCGACAGCATCCTACGCGCCGCCGGAGCTGTCCCAAGCTCCAGGAGAACGGAACCTCGTGCGCTGGCTCATCACCATCTTCGGACTCTTGGTTGCAGTCGGACTGCTCGTCGCCATCAAAGGCGCTCAGATCGGCATGCTCATCGGCTTCGGCAAGCAAGCCGAGAAGGACGGCCCTCCGCCCGAGGTGGTGGGAACGGCAGTGGCCGAAGAGCAGAGCTGGGAGGGCACGCTCACGTCGGTGGGCAGCGTCGCTTCGGCGAAGGGCGTCGCGCTCGCGGCCGATGTCCCGGGCGTGGTCACACGAATCAGCTTCGAATCGGGCGCGACGGTCAAGCAAGGCCAGATCCTCGTCGAGCTCGATGCCAACGTGGAGCGCGCGCAGCTCGCGTCGGCGCTCGCCCGGAAGGAGCTCGCTACCACCACGATCGCGCGGACCCGCGCGCTCGCCGCGAAGGGAGCGATCGCGCAGGCGCAGCTCGACGCCGACGAAGCCCAGCTCCGCACCGCGACGACCGACGTAGAGGGCCTCATCGCGCAGATCGCGAAGAAGACCATCCGCGCGCCGTTCGCAGGCAAGCTCGGCATCCGCTCGGTGAACCTCGGGCAATACCTGCAGCCCGGCACGCCCGTCACCGTGCTCGAGACGATCGACGCCGTGCACGTCGACTTCTCGCTTCCGCAGCAGCGCCTCGCCGACGTCGCGGTCGGTCAGCCTGTGCGCATCACCGTCGCGGGAGCGGGGACTCCGCCGCTCGACGGCACCATCGCCGCCGTCGACCCCACCGTCGAGGCGACGACACGCACGATCAAGCTTCGCGCCGACGTCTCGAACAAGACGGAGGGCCTGCGCCCCGGCATGTTCGTCCAGGTCGCCGTCGTCTTGCCGGAGAAGACGAAGTCCGTCACGGTCCCGGCGACCGCGGTCGTGCACGCGCCGTACGGCGACTCGGTCTTCGTCATCGAGGAGCGCAAGCCCGAGACGCCCGGCATCGCGACGACCCCCGACGGCAAGCCGGTGAAGGTCGCTCGGCAGCAGTTCGTCCGCGTGGGCAGTGCGCGCGGAGACTTCGTCGCCTTGCTCGACGGCGTGAAGGCGAAGGAAGAGGTCGTCACCGCCGGCGCCTTCAAGCTTCGCAACAACGCACCGGTCGTGGTCGACAGCACCAAGCAGCCCGTACCGAAGCTCGACCCGCGGCCGGACAACCGCTGAGGCTCCGATGAAGCTCACCGACATCTTCATCAAGCGGCCGGTCCTCGCGATCGTCGTCAACCTCATCATCATCGTGGCGGGCATCCAGGCCGTCCGCTCCCTCAACGTCCGCCAGTACCCGAAGCTCGAGAGCGCGACGGTCACCGTTCGTACCGCCTACGTCGGTGCGAACGCGGAGCTCGTCCGAGGCTTCATCACGACGCCCGTCGAGCGTGCGATCGCGGCCGCCGACGGCATCGACTACATCGAGTCGCAGAGCGTCCAGGGGCTGTCGACGATCAACGTCCGCCTCAAGCTCAACTTCAACGCGGCGACGGCGCTCGCGGACATCAGCGCGCGTGTCAACCAGGTGCGCGCGGATCTCCCGCCCGAAGCGGAGGTGCCATCGATCAACATCGAGCCCTCCGATGCGCAGGTCGCCGCGATGTACCTGTCCTTCGGGTCCACGATCCTGGAGGAGAACCAGGTCACCGACTACCTCTTGCGCATCGTCCAGCCACGCCTTTCGGCGGTGGAGGGCGTGCAGCGCGCCGACATCCTCGGCGGCAGCGCGTTCGCGATTCGCGCATGGCTCAAGCCCGAGCAAATGGCGGCGCTCAACGTGACGCCGACGCAGGTGCGCCAGGCGCTGGCCGCCAACAACTACCTCGCGGCAGTCGGGCAGACCAAGGGCGCGCTCGTCCAGGTGAACCTCACCGCGGCGACCGACCTCAAGTCCGTCGACGAGTTCAAGCAGCTCGTCGTGAAGCGCCAGGGCGACACGCTCGTTCGCCTCGCCGACGTCGCCGACGTCGTCCTCGGCGCCGAGACGTACGAGCAAGACGTGCGACTCAGCGGAGAGCGCGCCGTGTTCATGGGCGTGTGGGTGCTTCCGAACGCCAACTCGCTCGACGTGATCGCGCGCGTCCGCGAGGAGATGAAGCAAATCCAGGCCGAGATGCCGACCGGCATGCAGTCGGCGATCGGCTACGACTCGACGGAGTACATCGACAACGCGCTCAGCGAGGTCGCCCGGACGCTCATCGAGACGATCCTCATCGTCGTCGTCGTCATCTTCCTCTTCCTCGGTTCGCTCCGCACGGTCGTCGTCCCCGTCCTCGCGATCCCCGTGTCGCTCATCGGGGCGGTGTTCCTGATGCAGGTGCTCGGGTTCACGGTCAACCTGCTCACTCTCCTCGCCGTCGTCCTGGCGGTCGGTCTCGTCGTCGACGACGCGATCGTCGTCGTCGAGAACGTCGAGCGGAACATTCGCGACGGCAAGACACCGCTCGAGGCGGCGCTCGCAGGCGCTCGCGAGCTCGTAGGCCCGGTCATCGCGATGACGATCACCCTGGCCGCCGTCTACGCGCCGATCGGCTTCCAGGGCGGCCTCACCGGCGCCCTCTTCCGCGAGTTCGCTTTCACGCTCGCCGGTGCGGTCTTCATCTCGGGCGTCGTCGCCCTGACGCTCTCACCGATGATGTCGGCGCGCCTGCTGAAGTCGTCACACGACACGGGCTGGCTCGCCGGGAAGATCGATCGGACCTTCGAGGCGATCCGGACCCGCTACGAGAATGCGCTCGCCGCGACGCTCCGGAATCGACCCAAGGTCTACACCGTCTGGGTGGCCCTCTCCCTGGTCGTCGTTCCGCTCTACATGTTCTCGCCGGGCGAGCTCGCGCCGAACGAAGACCAGGGCAGTGTCTTCAGCGCGCTCGACGTCCCGCCGAACGCCAGCCTCGAACAGGTGACGTCGTACGCCACGGAGGTGGGGGATGCCTTCCAGTCCCTCCCCGAGTTCGAGCACTCCTTCCAGATCACGTTCGCCAACGCCGGCTTCGGTGGCATCCAGGTCAAGCCCTGGAACCAGCGCAAGCGCGACATCTTCCAGATCCACGAGGAGCTGAGCGCGAAGACGATGGGGATCACGGGCGTGCGAGCGCCGGTGTTCCTCCCGCCGGCGCTGCCCAGCCCCGGCTTCTTCCCGGTCGAGGTCGTGATCGCGTCCACCGCGAGCCACGAGGAGATCCTCCGCTTCACCGACATCCTCGTCGACGAGGCGATGAAGAGCGGTCAGTTCGCGTTCCCGCCCATCATCGACGTTCGGATCGATCAGGCCAAGACCGACATCATCCTCGATCGCGACAAGATCGCTGCCATGGGCCTCAGCATGCAGCAGGTCGGAGCCGACCTGTCGGCGGCGCTCGGTGGCAACTTCGTCAACCGCTTCAACATCGAGGGCCGAAGCTACAAGGTCATCCCGCAGATCGAGCGCGCGGCGCGCCTCACGCCCGATCAGCTCTCGGAGATCCACATCGGTGGCCCGAACGGCCAGCTCATGCCGCTCAGCGCGGTCGCGACCCTCCAGGAGGGCGTCGAGCCTCGCACGTTGAACCGCTTCCAGCAGCTCAACGCGGTGAAGATGTCCGGCGTGGCCACGCAGTCGCTCGACGGAGCGCTCAAGGTCATCGAGACCGCGGCGGCAGAGAAGCTGCCGCCGGGCTACCGCGTCGAGCACACGGGCGAGTCGCGTCAGCTCCGGCAGGAAGGCGGAAAGTTCCTTCCGGCCATGGGGCTCGCGGTCCTCCTCATCTTCCTGGTGCTCGCGGCGCAGTTCAACTCGTTCCGCGATCCATTCGTCATCCTCGCGGGCTCGGTGCCGCTCGCGATGTTCGGCGCGTTGATCTTCACGTTCCTCAAGTTCGCGGGCCCGCCGGGCCTGACGTTCGGTCTCACCGAGGGCTGGACGACGACGCTCAACATCTACTCCCAGGTCGGCCTCGTCACGCTCGTCGGCCTCGTCGCGAAGAACGGCATCCTCATCGTCGAGTTCGCCAACGCGCAGCAGGAGCTCGGGCTGTCGAAGCTCGAGGCGGTTCGCGTCGCCGCGAGCACGCGCCTGCGGCCGATCCTCATGACGACGGTGGCGACCGTGGCGGGGCACTTCCCGCTCACGCTCGTCAGCGGCCCCGGAGCGGTCGCGCGTAACTCGATCGGCATCGTGCTCGTCGGCGGAATGGCGATCGGTACGCTCTTCACGCTGTTCGTCGTCCCGTCCGTCTATGTCCTCATCGCGAAGGATCGGCGCAGGGCCAACGTGCAATCCGGCAATACCCAGCCGTTCGCCGTAGTCCCCGAGGGCGCGGCGGCCGAGTAACGCTCGTCGTCGTAGTGGCGGGCCGGGGAAATCGGGGGCCGCTGCTGAGCTCCGGGCGTCGGCGGATGGCCTTCGACCGAGAAATGCACAGTTGCGGGCCGAGCAACCGGACGGAGGGCGTCGAGCTGTTCTATCCTGCGGGCGTGCAATCTGCCGTCATCATCGGCAATCTCGACGGCGTCCACCGTGGTCATCAGGCCGTGCTCCAGCAAGCACGCGCGATCGCGGATGCGCGCGGGCTCTCGGCGGTCGTCCTCACGTTCGACCCGCATCCGAGTCAGGTCCTCCGGGGCTTCACCCCGCCCCGGCTTGCGACGCTGGAGCGGCGCGTGGAGCTGCTTCGCCGTCATGGCGCCGACCAGGTCGTCGTCGAGCCGTTCACGTCCGAGCTCGCCGCGCTCACGCCGGAGCGCTTCGTGAAGGAGCTGCTCGTCGCGCGCCTCGGCGCGAAGGCGGTGGTCGTGGGCGAGAACTTCCGCTTCGGCGCGAAGCGCGCCGGCGATCTCGAGGCCATGCGAGCTTTCGGAGCGGAGCTCGGCTTCGAGGTCGCGGCCGCCGCGGTGGCCGGCGACGAACGCGGGCCGTTCTCGAGCACGCGCGTCCGCGAAGCGATCACGACCGGCGATCTCGACGAGGCGACGCGGCTCCTCGGACGTCGTCATTCGATCTCGGGCGTCGTCGAGGGCGGCGACCGTCGTGGACGTACCATCGGCTTCCCGACCGCGAACCTCGGCGGTGTCGTCGAGGTGCTGCCGCCCCACGGTGTCTACGCCGTGTTCGCCGACGATCGGCCGGGCGTGATGAATGTCGGCGTGCGCCCGACGGTCGACGGAACGAGCCTCCGCATCGAGGTGCACCTCTTCGACTTCGACGGTGATCTGTACGGCCAACCGATGCGGGTGCACCTCGTCGGTCGCATTCGTGACGAGAAGAAATTCTCCGGTCTCGACGAGCTCCGGGCGCAGATCGCGGTCGACGCCGCGGCTGCGCGCACGATCCTCGCGGGAGCCAGGCCCGGCGACGGCGGCTGACGACGATCGCGGCTGGCGGGACGCCACGCTCGTGTTTAACTTCGGCGCACCTTGAGCCGTCCCGATCGGTCGATCTCCTGGATTGGGCTCGGCTTCAAGGCCGTCGCCGTCGCCGCGATGATCGCGGCGCCGCTCGCGGGCGTGTGGCTGGCATCATCGCTCGCCGCGTTCGCGAACCGGGCGACCTGGCTGCCGTTGGTCGCGGGGCTCCTGCTCTTTCCCGGTCTGCCGCTGGCGTGGGAAGGCTTCAGCGCTCTTCGAGCGCGGAAGGCGAACGGCAAGCGCCGATTCCTCACGTTCACCGATCGGCTCATCCTCCGCACCCTCGCGATCAACATCGTCTTCCTGGCTGCTCTTCTCGGGCTCTTTCCATCGCGCGCGTTCGTCGCGGTCTCCGCCCGGGGTGACTGGATGCTCGACGGCCATGACGGCCCGACGGCCGAGCGGGCGCGCAGACTGCTCCTCGGCTGTGCGGGCGCCGTCGAATGGGTCTATCGCGCCTCGAACGACAACCCGTATCGCCAGGCGAAAGACGAAGGGGAGGGGAAGGACATCGTGCCGGTGCCGGTGCCGGTGCCGACGACCGTACCCGCTCCGGTCGGAACGAAGCCGTCGAGCTCTCCGACTCCGTCGGGTGAGCCGTCGCGCCCGTCGCGCCCGAATCGCCATCCGTGGCCCGCGGAGGTGCACCCGATCGTCGTCGACATGCCGCGCGAGGTCGAGGTCAGCGTCGCGAGCGTCGGCAAGTACATCGCCGAGCGCGAGAGCGATCCGATGTTGCGCGTGAAGGCGCTCCACGACTGGGTCGCGGACCGCATCGCGTACGACGTGCCGAGCTATCTAGCGAACAACGTGCCGGCCCATGACGGCGATCCGGACCATGTCTTCCGCTCGCGCGTCGG
>Ga0209922_103857_pt1 | contig 11433 bp, 14 predicted proteins | sample ThiBiot_500_biof_FD_183946 | JGI IMG/M metagenome (GOLD analysis project Ga0209922, IMG submission 183946) | Wastewater bioreactor microbial communities from Cape Town, South Africa - Thiocy_expt_500_biof (SPAdes) | ecosystem: Engineered > Bioreactor > Thiocyanate-remediating > Anaerobic-Aerobic ...
TCGTTTTTGACTTACATTTGCGCCGGACGAATGTTTGGCATCAGTGTTACGTGTTTGCGTACTTTGAACGGCCAACGAACGCGAGAGAATCTAGATTTGTAAATAAATATTTTTCGAGTTAGTTCGACGAGTTGACTTACGTTTGGTCGAACGGTAAAAAAATTTGAGCAGATATTTCTCGAGGAAAGTCTCGAGAGGAAACTCATTTTTGCTTCTTTTTTTTATTCAAAGAAATCAACAAGGCAAATGTTTGGGTACAAGCAAAGTGATGTGCCCCCCTTCTTTTTCCTCTTCTCTTTCGACGAATTTTGTTGGTTATGAGTCATCGTATTGGATCATCTCTGAAACATTATTATCACAAAAAAAAACAATTTCTTACAAATGAAAATTCATTAGAAAAAATATTTCAGAAATTTAAAAATTTCTTCTGCTGTACAGTCATAGACTGTCTCTGACATCTACTGATAGGCGGCTTGCGGAAAGATGAACTTGATGTTCTAGTCTCAGTTTTCATTTTTTTCTACTCAAATATCGTCGTTATTGTTTATTCAACAATCAAATCTTTGTCATTTAATCATACCCATTCATCACATGAGCAGTTTTCTCATTGAAAAAACTCGTTCTAATTCAAAACACAATGTTTTTTTTCAACGGTCGAATTCGTAATCCACATATAATACCTGTTGTGACTCGTCCGCAACCGACATACACAAATAAAGTTGGTCAATCGATTATTATTGCTGGTTGTCTATCGATTATTCTCGGTCTTTTACTTATTCTCATCGGTTTTATTTCTGAAACAGATAAATCAACATACTTCGGCGTCGGAAGTATTAGTTTTACAATCGGTTTTTTCCTTTCAACATTCACATGTTTCTATACAACATTAGATCGATGCTATCAAAATTGGATCTATCGTACGCATATTACTCCAAGTACAGTCGAAACATCGCTACTGACGACAAGTCATGATATTCATCTATTACAAACTCCTCGTTTATCCGCAACTGGAAAAGCCTGACAGTGACATCTGTAAAAAAGAGAGAGAGAGACGTTCACATTCGAATAGACTTCAAAATTTTTTTCTTGACATCGAAATAAAAATTTTTCTAAAAACTTATCTTTCTTTTTAAAAATCAAATGACTAAGGTATCTTGATTGAATCTATTTTTAATCCAATAAAATCTTTCCAAAACTTCGTTCGTTTTTTCAACCAACAGCTGTGACTATAGATCAGACACACTCACTAGACCAATTCTCTAAGATGAAGAGATTCGTCTGTTTAATAACTTGGCTCTTTCTTCTGAATCTGTCCGTCATTGAAACGGTCGATCGAAATAATTTTAAAACATGTGATCAAAGTGCTTTCTGTCGGTGAGTTTTCGTTTTGTTTCGAATTCTATTCGCAATGATTTCGAATTAGACGACAACGAAAGTATAAACCTGATTCGTCACCGTATGAAGTCGATCTCAAATCCATGAAAACAATTTCCAATGGACATTTACAATTCATATTAATCAACACATTGAAGACACATGCGAAATTTCAATTAGATTTATTTACACTTGACCAAAATACATTGAGAGTTAAGATCAATGAAGTCGATCCAATTCGAAAACGATATGAAGTCGAAAAGGTTTTAGTTGGCGAACCGAAAATTGTCAAGTAGGAAAACATAAAATCGAGATGAATGAAAGAAACGAACGAATGTTATCTAGTGTCGATGTTAAACGAACGGATAACAATCAAATTGAGGGACGATTCAGTAAAAATGCACGATTTATTTTGAATGCTAAACCGTTTCGTTTGGATTTATTTACTAATGACATATTCGTCATGAGTGTTAACTCGAAGAATATGTTCAATTTCGAACACTATCGAGCAAAACCAGGGTAAGAGAGAAAATGGACTTTTTTTTAAAAGAAAAATTTTCGTCTTTATTTTAGAACTGAAGGTTCAGAAGCTGATCCAGAAGTAAATTTTGCGAGCAAAATTGAGAAAAGAGTTTCATTTTGTTATTCGATTAGAATGAAGACGGAATGTGGGAAGAATCATTCAAAACTCATCACGATTCGAAACCTTACGGTAACATTGAAACCAACTAACTAATCAATTTCACGATTTGCATAGGTCCATCATCGATCGGTGTCGATGTTAGTTTTCTTAACTACGAAGATGTCTACGGTATTCCTGAGCATGCCGATGCATTTTCACTTCGTTCAACTCAGTAGATAATCAAATCTTTTCCTCGGAATTTCAAACATAATGTACGATTTTTTTTAGTGATACTGATCCCTATCGTCTATTTAATCTTGATATCTTCGAATATGATATAAAAAATCCTATGGCTCTCTACGGTGCTGTACCGTACATACTTGGTCACAAGTAAATCTCCATTGATTTTGGATAGGGACAAACGGTGAATTTTCGTCTTTCAGTGAACATGCAACTGTGGGTTTCTTTTGGTTAAATGCAGCCGAAGCTTGGATTGATGTTAACAATGACAAATTAAATACGAAAGTAAGTTGAATATGACTCATCATTGCTTCTGCTTATCGTCTGCATGTAAAAAAAAACACGCGTTCTATCGATGATTTTTGCAGAATAGTTGGTTCAATACGAAGGTAATTAGCGATGACTAAGTGTGTTGCATGTGTTTTTACTACTTGAGAATTGCCCTATGGTTTTAATTGACTCGAGAAAACCGAAATGACAAGCATTTTAATTTAGAATATTTTTTCGACAATTTCGAATTTTTTCGGTTCGAAAAATAATCAAGAAGAAGTACCTGAAGTAACCACACATTGGATGTTCGAATCCGGTATATTCGATGGATTCTTTTTCATGGGACCAACACCCAACGATATCTTCAAACAATATACAACTCTAACAGGATCGACTCCACTTCCACCGGTAAACAAAAAACAAAACATGGCCAAGATTTTGATTTCTTTTTTTTGTGTTTTACAGCTTTGGGCTATTGCTTATCATCAATGTCGATGGAATTACAATGACGAAGACGATGTCCGAGGGTAAATTATTTTCATTTTTTGCGAAAATGAGAAACAAAAAACGAAATACTTTAGTGTAAACAATGGTTTTGAACAACATCAAATTCCTTTGGATGTCATTTGGCTTGATATTGAACATACGAATGGCAAACGATATTTAACCTGGGATACAGGCAAATTTCCCAATCCTGAAAAACTACAAGATGATATCGCTGCTTTCGGACGAAAAATGATTACAATCAGTGATCCACATATAAAGAAAGATGATGGATATCAACTCTATGCTGAAGCGAAATCTCGAGGCTATTTTGTTAAGACAAAAGATGGTTCCGATTACGAAGGATGGTGTTGGCCAGGTTCATCGATGTGGCTTGATTATTTCAATCCTGAAATCTATCAATGGTATTCAACACGTTATTCATTAGAAAATTACAAAGGTTCAACAGGCAATCTCTTCATTTGGAACGATATGAACGAACCATCGGTATTCAATGGTCCTGAAGTCACCTTTCCGAAAGACCTTGTTCATCATGGCGGTTGGGAAAATCGTGAAGTTCATAATCTCTATGGTATGTTACAACATATGTCAACGTTCGATGGTCTTATCGAACGTTCCAACGGACATATTCGACCGTTTATTTTAACTCGATCGTTTTTCGCTGGTTCACAACGAACAACAGCCGTTTGGACAGGTGATAATGCTGCTCAATGGAGTCATTTGAAGATTGCTGTACCAATGTTATTGAGTTTGTCAGTAACTGGTATCGGTTTTATTGGTGCTGATGTTGGCGGTTTCTTTTTCAATCCTGATGCAAAATTACTTGTTCGATGGTATCAAGTACGTTCTTTTTTTCTTCTTCTTCAATTTCAGTGATAAGATTTTTTTTTGTTAGGCTGGTGCTTTTCAACCATTCTATCGTGAACATGCACATATTGATACAGCTCGTCGTGAACCATGGCTCTTTGGCGATGATAATACACGACTTATTCGTCAAGCTATTGAAGAACGTTATACATATCTACCGTTTTGGTATACATTATTCTACAAACAAGAAAAACAAGGCGTTCCACCGATGTTACCACTTTGGGCAAACTTTCCTAAGGATAAGAATACATTCAAAACCGAGGATTCATTTATGGTTGGTAATGGCCTTCTTGTTTATCCCGTCACTGAAGCTGATATTAATCAAGTCTCTGTTTATTTTCCTGGTCAAAATACTGTCTGGTATGACATTCGAACATTTGCTCAACATAACGGTTCTGAAACTGTGCTCATCAATGTCGACATGGAATCTGTAGGATACCGTTTTTTTTCTTTGAGTTTTATCGTATTTTTGTGTGTGTGTTAAAGATTCCAGTTTATCAACTCGGTGGTGTGATCATTCCACAACGTTTACGTAAACGACGAGCTTCAATGTTAGCTATTCACGATCCGATTACATTAGTTGTTGCTTTGGATCGTAACGTAAGATGATCTTTTCGAAATGAAAATTCTTGACTAATTGAAATAATTTAGCATGAAGCTCAAGGTGAATTGTATCTCGACGATGGTCAAACATATGATTATCGACAGAAACATCAATTCATTCATCGACAATTTACATTTAAAAATAACGAATTAAAATCAATGTAAAAACAACAACAACGAAAAAATTTAATTTTCTTTTATTTTTACTAGTTCATTGGATTCAACGTCGAAATTCGAAACCGATGCATGGATTGAACGTATTGTTATACTTGGTTATCCAAAAAATCCATCACATGTCGTGATCAATTCCGGAGATAAACAAGCTAATCCAATTCATAACTATCAAGAAGCCTCTCAAGCATTAATCATACGTCGACCGGGCCCATCAGTGACCACTGATTGGACATTAACACTTTCTTAAAATAGTTTTTATGATTTGTTATCTTTCTCTTTTCTTCGCTTTTTTCTTTCTTCATACACGTCTTCATCATCATCATCATCTTTTTTTTCGTCTTTTTCATGATCTTTGCGCTTGTTATTTCGGTGATTAATAAAAGAAAAAGATTCTTCTTACATTTCATTTTTTATTTTGTCTTATTGTTATCAAGAATTTAACAAGTAAGCAGCAAGAAATAGCTCTTATCTCATATATTTAATAGTTAATAGACACGAAAGACACTGAATGATGATGTACATGAAATTGATTATTTTTGCAAGTCTTGTTGGTTATTTACAAGCACAAAATCCTACATGTTATCCATTAGCTGACTATAATACAACGTTTTTAACATAGTAAAATTTCAAAGATTTTCTTTTACAATTGATCGAAAAGAAAAATGTGCGATATTTTAGCGTTCCTCAATGGAGAATTCAAACGGATTTCGGATGTCTTTCTCATCCAGCAGTTAATTGTACTTTTTATGTAAGCTTTTGTGATCCAGGTAGATAAGAAAACCTATGGAAACAAAAAGAAAAACATAAGAACTATTCGATATTTATTTAGCACCTAACTGTTTCAATGAATATGTTGCATGTGAACAATCTGAACTTTCACCAAATATAACAATTCTTGCTGAACATACAATAAGACCATTTCATACATATGGTATAATTCAATCGAAATATTGAGAATATATGCATCGAGTATTTCTAGAGACCAATGAGACTGGTTTTTATGCTGAATTTCTTAATGGTCCAGCTCAAAATATTTCAAATACAACATATTGTTCGCCTAAATTACGAATCAATTTTAAGTGTGATCCTGACTATCAATGGCAACTTCCTATTGACCCCAAATTCACTCCCAATGCACCTATTCCTGATGATATTGATTTTGATGGTAATTGTCAGGTAATCATGTCAATTTATTTATTTATTTATTTATTAAAATTAAAGAAAAAAACAAACACTTTTAGACAAACATAACAATTCGATATGCAGGTGCCTGTAAACATGTTGATCCTCAATCCTCAACCTCAACACCCTTAACACCTACAACACCCTCAATATCCTCAACACTCACAACACCCTCAACATCCTCAACATCCTCAACACCTTCAACATCCTCAACACCCTCAACTCCTGACGATAGTGGAGTTAGTCCCGGTGAAATATTTTTAATTATGTAGGAAATAAATTTCTTAGTTGCAAAAGGTTCAATTGATTATATTCTCTTAGTTTATCTGTCGTCACTTTATCCTATTTCATATTCGGGGCACTTTATAATGGATTCGTTAAACATAAATCGGGTATTTATCTACTGCCAAATACGGAATTCTGGATTAGTTTACCATTATACATGATTGTAAGAAGAAGAAAAACTTGGATGATTATTTTAATTAAGTTTCTTTTTCTTTGTGTATTTTTAATAGGAAGGTTGCCGAGCTACAATTACTTGCTGTAGTCGAACAAAGCCTACGAGTTCGTCGACATACGATTCTGTTTAAATTAGACAACTTTTTTTTTTCTTCTTTGACGTCATATTTGTGCAATGATTGATCATTTCGAAATAAATGAAAATGAAACAGAAAGGCAAAGATGATGTTGTGTTTGTTATCTTTCGTTTTGTTTTATTTACCTTTCTCTTCATATGAATATTTGTCTTTTACATTGTTAAAATAAATGAAGACGAATAAGAAGAAGAAGAAAAAAAACGACATAAGTCGTTTCTCTATTTGTTCTTACTGATAACTGCAGAATACTGAGTTTACTTTTTATGTGTCGTATTTGAAAAGATGAAAATTAAATAGTTATTCGAGAGGATTAAAAGTCGACGTGCGCATACTTTCTTGACGTTATAATAGAAGACGAGTCTCATCATGAGTCAATGAGTTGCGCGAGAAATATGATATACCATTCCGATGCATTTATTTTATTCCTTTTTTTCAATTATTTCTTTCTATGATATTATCATTCCCCTGAAAAACGAAAACGACAAGTAAACTAGTTATGATTTTTTAGCGAATGTTTCGTACTATCTCGTTTTGTGTTTTTTATATAATCGATGATAAATTTTATCATCGACGAAAAAAAAAACAACTTTCTCTTCTCTTTCCGAATGAAAAACGATGATAGACAAGGAATCTTATCAAAACATATTTTCTTAGAGTACAAGAACTACTTTGCAAATATATTCTTCAGAAATTATGTCAACAATTAAAAATGAACAAGATGAACATAGTAATCATTCGAATAGTAGCCATTCATCATCATCATCATCATCAACACCGACAGCAATGATCAATCAACAGTCAACCAATGTTTATACTGAACCAACAACGTTGAAAAATTTAAATCTTAATCAGGACCATGGTGAGACATAGATAAGGAAAGATAGAGAGTTCCTATTCGAATCTCGTTTATTTTTTCTTCAATAGAAACAGGTCAATTCAATCGACAAGATTTTCAAACCTATACTGATCCAATGGTGTACTACGGTGATGGATTAATCGATCCATTGCAATCGAATTATCCGCATTTACAACAAGGTAAAAACAAATGAGTCAAATTTATCATTGATTAAGTTTTCGTTTTTATTTGAAAAATTAGTTCTTTTTCCTTCGTCAATGCCGACCATTCCGCATTTATCCTATGATGATGCTGCACGAGCTCGAACAATTATTTATGACAATGGTGCAATTCAAGCATGGCCATCGACTGATACTCCACACTATCTATCCTATCAAACGAGTGACTTAGCACATCAGACAGATCAAGTACATGTCTGGTCGGACAATGCAACAGGCGGAACGTACATTCAATACTTAGGTAAACTCGAATTCATTCGTATTTCTATATAAAAAAAGTATTTTCCCTCCCCGGTAGATGGATCTGGATCATGTTATAATCCAAACGATGGACGAGAATGTATCAGTTGTGGAAATTTATCGACACCATTTTGGAGATCGGATGGTAATGAACATAATCTTTGTTCAACTTGTCGAATATGTCATAGTCCAAATCGATCCATGCAACGCTTATCACGACATGTTTGCATCGAAAAAAAAACCTTTTCATTTCAAATAATTAAAAACAAAATATTATTTTATTTTAGGAAGATGACGATGATCATCCACCTTCTCGAACATCAACTATGGATCCGACTTATTCGACAAAGGTTTTATCAACATTAGTTTTGGCTAACAATGATCGTTCATATGCACCACCGAAAAACACTGAAACAGTCAAAACAACGCCGATAATAAGCAACAAACAAGTAAGCTAAATTCAAATGATATATTCTTTAAAAAAAAACAAACAATCTTTTAGCCTGTTTCCAATTCCCGACGAACAGGTCTTCAATGTGCTAATTGTCAAACACAAACGACAACCTTATGGAGACGTAATAGTGAAGGTGAACCCGTTTGCAATGCTTGCGGATTGTATTACAAACTTCATCATGTAGGAAATCAAAAATTTCTCTTGCTGTTTTTTATTGAAATGATCTTTTTATAAGGTTCATCGTCCAATGAATATGGTCAAAGAAGGTATTCAAACTCGTCGACGTAAACAAAATCCGACATTAAAAAATCCAATTACAAAAGGCAAACAAACGAAAACAACAATGAAATCGACTAATATCGAAACACTTGCTAAACCTGATGATTATCATTTGTCTCGTTCGGGTAATTATCCGTACGGCGATTTATATTCATCACATATTCATTTAATACCTCATACATTTGATCCAACTGTACGTTTTCCATCTCAACACCAAATCGAAATGACAAGCAATAATTTTGATGCTGAATTATGTGCACGAGAAATTATTTCGACAGCACGCGGAGATAATCAAGAAGAACAACAGCATTTACATGTAATTAAAACTGTGAATAGCAATTAAATGTGATAAAAAAAAACAGAGCGGCAATAACGATTGTGTTTTGTAAAGAAAGACCTTTTTTTTCGAAAAAAAACAACCGAATGTGATTATAGGAAAAAACGAAAAGAAAAAGTCAACTATTTGTGATTTGTTTTTTTTTCTTCGTGTTTAAATAAGAGATAATAAATAATTTATACGTATTTGTTAATTATCATCACATGTTATCTGTGGATCTAGACGAGTTATTGTACTTTGGGCTTGATTAGATAAAATAACGACATCATTTTCGAGTAGTAAACTATCGAAATATCCCGAACCTAAATTCCAATTCTCGAGATTATTTCCATATTCATCATAAACTCGAATGCCATATCCGAATACGGTCAACCATCGACGATTACAATCATCTATCATTATATGAGATCCAGCATTTACAAATAATTTTTCTGTCCAATTCGATGTTGTCTGATTGTAATGATATTCATAAACGGAATTACTATTCCATGATACAACATAAAAAAATGAATCATTAACTCGATATAATCCATGTGGTGTTGTATAATTAAGTTGAATTGTATATTGCATCATATAATTTGTATTGTTTATTAATGAAAAAAAGAAGAGAAGTTTATTTGCACTTGAAGCAACGATCATTGTTTGTCCATTGTCTAGAAAGATCATATCACGTACATCAGCCATGGCGAGTGCCGAATTTGTATTGATATTATTTATAAATTTTAGTGTATTGCTTGTATTATCATGAGTAAATACAGAAATAGTCTGGTTCGTATCAATACCGATGTAATATCTACTGTTAAAATAGGCAAGATTTGTTACTTTACTATCAATTGAAATATGTTCTTGACGTATTAACTTTGTTGGATTGAAACGATCTAAATATGAAGGCGCAGAGCTTGTTTGCTCGATAGTAACTAATAGATTATCATTATCCATTAAGAGACATCGAGGTTTTGTTACACTAATAGTAATCATTGAATTAGTTGTATTTCGTAATCTTTCGAATAGACGTGTTGTATTTGAAATGCAACATGTTTGACTGGGAGGTGGCATTTTATTTTGTAGAAAATATAGACGAGAATTAGTTGAAGATTCAATTTTGTACATTCGAGGATAATCGACGAAATATTGACATGTTAAATTAGCATAACAATTCAATGCAAGAATAGAAGAATTTTGTAATGTCAAACAGAGACATTGTTCGCATGTATGATTTGTTAATAGAATTCCAATAGATGCAGATCCTATCGGAAGTAGAACAGCATTGTTTATAAATGGAACACTTTTTCCGATTGTTTGAACGAAAAAAAGACATAAGAGTATGTGTTGTTAATTTCATTTTTCTCCAACAGAATGAATCGTGTGTTTCAATTATTGAAATAGATTTCTTTTCATTTCACATTTGTCGCCTACTTCTATTATAATAATTTATATCTATTCCAATTATCGCTTCTTCTTCTTCTTCGCCGACCATTGATGTGGCTCAACTATTTTAACTAAGAAGATCACGCGATATTTTCTCTTTACACTATTCACTCGTATTCAAATACTGTGGAATGTAAATTTTGAATGAATATAACAACTCATGACAATCAAGTACCGTATCGATCAGTGTGCTTCCTGAAGCATTTCTCTATAAAATATGTCAACATTTTACAGAATTGATAGTTGAAATAATTAAACCAAATTCTACACATGAAGACGTCTTAGTTCTTCATAAAAACTTTGTTGTACATACGTTGTTGGAAGTGTACAATTTTAGTGATCTATTTCTGTTTGTTAACTCTGATTAACTACTATAATTTAATCGAACTGAGGACACATTGAGAAAACATACTTATGATCCTACAATCAGATATATGAAAATATCGTCAAAATCATACTAAAAATAATTTGATAACAACAAGAATTTCAAGCTATTGAACTTCACTTGACTCTTTTGTATAATCTTTCGAGGATGTTGACTAGACTGCCAAATATACTTAACGAAGGTGTACGTTTTATTTTTAAGAAAAATCAATTGAAAAGCAAAATCAAAACAACATTTCGTGTTTTGTTCAAAAACTTACGAAGGTAAAGTAATAATGTAATACGCATCAATCCATAGAAAGTCTCTTAAAACCAATAACAAAGTTGCAAACACTTCCCTGCCATTGACTACGTTAATAAAGACACTTGCAAACAACACTACATGCAACTATTATATTCATGGATAAACAGTTTCACATACAGAGAGTCAATAGAAAATAGGATTACAAATGAATAGTTATATCATAGTTATATTCACATATTCAGCTTAACTACGAACAGCAGTACTAATAAACCAGTTGATCACAAATATCACTAAAAGTGAATACCGTCAAAGAGAGTTGAATTCACGAATTACATTTAACTATAAATAGAAATGAGAATACACCAGTTGATCACAAATATCATTAAAAGTGAATACCACCAATCAGAATTGAATTCGCGAATTACATGTAACTGTAAATAGAAATGAGGATACATCAGTTGATCATAAGCATCATTAAAAGTGAATACCACCAATCAGAATTGAATTCGCGAATTACATGTAACTGTAAATAGAAATGAGGATACATCAGTTGATCACAAA
>Ga0209922_103858_pt1 | contig 11431 bp, 9 predicted proteins | sample ThiBiot_500_biof_FD_183946 | JGI IMG/M metagenome (GOLD analysis project Ga0209922, IMG submission 183946) | Wastewater bioreactor microbial communities from Cape Town, South Africa - Thiocy_expt_500_biof (SPAdes) | ecosystem: Engineered > Bioreactor > Thiocyanate-remediating > Anaerobic-Aerobic ...
TCGAACTATTCGACGAAAATATCGCATTTCCCGCCAAGTACAATGGCGACGACATCGAAAAATCTATCTCATGTCTTTATATGATTTTTGCATTTCCTTATGTGGTTTGCAATATTCTCTATGGTTTGAATTTCTGGAGTGAAGCACTGGACGTTTTCTATTTGCTTGCAACATATTTATGTTATTTTACATTGTTCCTTTTTCCATTTATTTGCGCTGTCTCATTGCTTGAATAGACTCAATAAAAAATGGTGCAATGAATGAAACGAAAGGATTGTTATATTATTTAAGAATTTTAAAACGAAGTACACAGAAGTAAAAAATAAGTATAAGTAAGGCAGATTTAGTTAATGAATAGAATTGCATTGACCTGTGTTTAAAAATATATCAAAACTCATAGAATATGAATAAGTAATAATAATATCTTGATAATTATCATTATTGAAATCACCAGCTGAGATTGAAAAACTTTCACCGTACAAATTTGTGAAAGATATTGTATAATTTTGAAATTGCCCATTTCCATTTCCAGAAAAAATAATGACACTATACGGAGCGTCGATAACCATAGCAATGTCAGAATAGCCATCTTTGTTAAAGTCTTTGACAACAACGTGACCGGCTTCAGGAGTAGATTCTAACATGAGTCTTGCTGTTTCACTAAGAGTTCCATCGTCATGTCCAAGAAATACTTTTAAAATTTGGAGATTTCTATACGCAATAGTCATGTCTTGGTTTCTATCTCCATTGAAATCACCAACAATCATATATTGAACATTTGTAGTGCCTCCTGAAAAAGATTTCTTTTGATTTTCAAATGATCCATTGCCATATCCAATAAATACACCTATAGTTCGTTGCCCATTACTATCACTACTGATTGCAATATCAGAACGACCATCACCATTAAAATCGGCGACAGTCATCATCGTTGGTGATGTGTCTTCTTCAGTATCAATCATTATTTTTGTTGAAAAAGATCCACTATCATCTCCCAAATAAATAAATATATTCGTATCTCCAGAACATATAAAAGCAATATCCACAATCATATCACCATTGAAATCACCTACAGCCATCGCACTTGGAGTCGACCAACGGCCTACAATGACTCTTGTTCCTTCTCTAAAACTTCCATCTCCATTTCCTAGTATAAAAGTAATGTAATTTTCGTTTGTATGGATTATAGCTATGTCAAGTATATGATCTTGATCAGTATCTATGGCAATCATTTGACTCGTATGCGTGAGATAATCCATTGTAAAATTAATCCGCATACCGAATGTTCCGTCTCCATTACCAAGTAATACAGTCAGTTGTGCACTATGGTTTGAATAGATATATCTATGAATTTTATTCAAAATTCAAATACTTACATTTCGACATCCTGAGTCCAACCGGTCAATAACAGACTGAAAAAGGCTATATCAAGTCGATTATCGTTATTGAAATCTTCAACAATAGGATGGAATGACTCAATAAAATCAGTTGAATGTATTGATTTTATTTCAAATGTCGATAAACAGTTTGATGCTAAGAAACTTGTTGTTGTTGTATTCGTACTTGTAGTAATGATAGCTGTTGTTGTTGTTGTTGAAGAAGTAACAACAAGTTCAGTCATTCTTTTTTCAACAATATAGATTGAGAACAAAACAAGTCCTGTTATTAACATTAGGAATAATACGCTTGCTAAAATATATTTTAGTAAATGTGAATCGAATCGAATACGAATAGTTGATGCAATTGTAGGAATTGTATGAAGAGATTGTTCCGGATGAATACGATTCGAACGTTTCTTTCGATAATTTATCAATTTTATTGCGTTTTCAATTATAATCGGACAAATCCATTTTAATACAATTGTCAAACCACCTTGAAGACCAAGTAAAAACGAAATGATATAAATCAAACTAAACTTTTGTATATAAGTATATGAACATAACGATGGTGAACATCGATGAAAATAAGATGAATAATTTAATGTTGTTAACCATTGTTCAGTAAAAAGATTCTTGAGTAATTCGCTGATTGTTTGATTTGTTGTTAAAGACAGAGGTTCAAGAGGATAGATTAAATTCATCGAATTTTTAATTGTATCGATACATGAAATATCAGAGAAACATTCAAGAGTCGATAAAAGAAAGGATTCACTTGGTAGACAACCTATTTTCAAACCTGTAATCTCAATTCCAAGAATATATGCTTGACTTGTACAATTCGCTTGCAATGCACATGAACAATTATTATCATAAATCATAGATTCAGTTAGAAAACTTTCAAACACAGACATGTGATCATACGAACGAAGAAAATATTTAAAATTTGTTTCATATCTTGATATAATTGAATTTCCAAAATTTACATTTCGAGTTAATAATGAAATTGTTGTGAATAGATTTGGTGCACTCAATCGAACGTATTCAATTGAAGAATTCATCGTTCTTCTGAATTCATCATTGGGTAATAAATATTTTGTCAGAAATAATGATGAAAGAAATTGTTCTTTCGAATTGGTAACTAAACTTACTGAAATTTGACATAAACCTTGTAGATATTGAATATGTGCTGGTAGAATACGACGATAATCTCGTTCGTTAGATGCTGAATTCATTCGAAATTGATCTATGAATTCATCGGATACAAATGAACTCGAACAAATTGGATGAAAACTTGGTTCGATTTGAACAAATTGACTGTAAGTTGATGAAATTGATGAACAACTACATTTGAGCTGTTCACCATAGATGTCAATGAGTTCATTATATCGATCAAACGATGGTTTATTGAAATCTTTTGTTTGAATTTGTTGTTGAATCATTGTATATATTATCAAAATAGTAAAACTACTAATAAGTAAGATAAAATAAAGACGAGTTGTTAGTTGTCCAAGACGTTTAACATTCATTTGATTGGTGTCATATTCGAAATAATGCGGAGGAAATAAATTCAACTCAACTACAAAACCAAATAATTTCTTAATCACAGATTTCAATTGATCGCGTCGATTTACATTGACAACAGCAGTCGTAGTTTCTTCAGCTTGTTGTTCTTGTTTTTTGAAAAATTTTGACTTAATTCTTATAATAAGACTAATTAAAATACTTGTAACTAATCGTAATGATACAGTAAGACCACCGATCATTGATATCAAAGTTAAGAAAATTCCAGTCTTACTTTTTGCTTGTTTTTTCTCTGCATACATACAGTAAGTTGGTGAACATGACTGGTAAAAACTATCATATGAATACAATGGATTCCATTGTTCGAGCATCATTTCTTTAGCTAATAATGAAATTGAAGTATTTCGATCGAAACGAGTTAGTGTTGAATTATGAACAAGAGTATTTGGATTAGGCCATGGCGGATATTCATTCTCCGATTCATAAGTTATTTTTGTATAATTTACTATAGTTGAGAAACAAGATGAATTCATATAAAAACATTCCATATTAGAAAGTAGTAATGAATCCATATTAGAACATCCGAGAAATGACCCAGGTATGACGTACGATACATCACGATTTGCATAGGGCCCCCATTTTGAATTAACATCAACATCGAAAAATACAGATGAACTGTGACAATGAGGATCTATGGAACAAATACATTTAATCAATTTTGAATTACTATCACGAATGACATTAGGTAAAATATGTATCTAAAAATATGTGATGTTAAATGTAAAATAAATAAAATTCATGAAAACGCATACGTCAACTAGTCCAATCATAGTTCCTGTATCTACTCCTGTAAATTGGATATTGAATGAATCGATTTCAAATTCAAAGGCGATTGTTGGTATCATAAAAGGTTGATCGACTTGTATAGATAAATCAACAACTTGAATAAATTGATAAAATTGAACAATTGTCGATTGAAAAAATTGATTAAGAGTTTCATTTAATTGTGTATTAAAATCATTTTCCGAAATCATACTTGAAACAATAAATGATTGTGATAAAAATTCTTTTTTATTTCTAGTTATTGTTTCATTAGCTAATTGGCAAAGTTTCGATAGTAGACTGAATTGTTGATAAACTCGATTACGCCAATCAAGATTGTGATATGGAATAAAATTTTTTAGTGCCATTGATATCCATTCATTGGAAATAAAATCACTTGAACATATTTGATGAGAAATTGGAGACAATGTCATGAATTTATGATAAGGTATTGTCGTAGTCGAACAAGGACATGTTAACGTATCGGAATGCGATATCTGCAGATTTGTATAAGTTTCTAATGGCGGATTTGAACTCTTTGTCATAACTATTTCAGTATTCAATAAATTAGTGAGAACAAGAATAATGATTGAAACTAAAAATAGGATTAAATAAACGTGTGAAGTAATTTTCTGTTGTTTAATATCTTGTTCAGTTCGTTTTCGAGCATCCTTAAATAGATTCACTTGTTTTATCCATTGAATAAAATCTCTCTTGATTAATTGAGATTTAAATTTAAAAACAATTTTAATAAAAATTGGTGAAATAAAACGAAATATTATAATTAAACCACCATATAAACTGATGAATAAGGTGATAGCATAGGAATAATCGAGTATATCTGTGGTAGTATGTGTGCATATCGATGGATTACAATTATGAAAATATTGTGAATAATTTAATCTTGTTGCCCATTGTTCAATAAATAGATTCGATAGATGATTATATACTGTTCTATTACTGTTCTCTAATTGCAGAACATAATCATTCAAATTTAAATTTGTCTGATGGATAGATGGAAAATGTTCAGTTAATAATTGCAAACAGTAAACATCATATAAACAATCGAATGTACTTTTAAGAATAGCTTCAAGAGGTGTACATGCTGCGAAGAATCCTTTGACTATTGTAGCATTCGGCGGATAAATACGCCATGTTTCTCTATTATGAGACTTGCTATAATCTTTCATCGTATTACTAAGAAATAAAACAAAATATTTGTAGTACTTTTGCATTTGTTCCGTACTTTATATGAAAAGCTGCTGATGTAATTGGATTCGCAATGTTGCAGCGAAAATCTGGATTGCCAAATCCCACCTTAGGGTCGTAGTATTCGAATCGTCCACTAACATTAGCAAACGTGGGTACCGAGCTTTTAGTGCCGATAAAAAAATAGGCATTTGTATTGAGTGATGTAACGAAGTTGTTTGTTTCAGTTATAAGTCGAATGTAGTCAATAAATGATATTATTTGATTTGATAAATCATTTTGAAATGACTGCGTAATTGCATCTATTTCTAATTCAATTTTTGCTTCCTGAAGAAGAAACGTAGTTGTAAATTCTTTATCATTCAAATCAATTTTAGTTCGAGAAATAAGATCTTGAGATATTGAACATAGACTAGATAATAATTGAAACTGTGAAACAGCTGTCGTTCGAAAATCTCCAATTCCGTATCGACTTCGATCAGATAAATATAGTGCATCGATCCATTGTTGACTGACAAAAAAACTTGAACAAATTGGATGAAATATAATTGTATTCGAAACAAAAGTTTGATATGATGTTATTATTACTGAACATGGACATGATAAATTATCACCATATTCAGAATTGAGTTCAGAAAATCTATTGAAATTAATATCCGTAAAAATAACCGTATGAACTTGTGGATTAATCATAGCATTATAGAAGAGAATATACATACATACTGAAAATGAGAAATGAATATAGTTAGATCTGGCTTTTTGGAAGTATACTCGAGTTGAATATTGTTGATCTCGAAGTGCAATGATTGGATCTTGTTGTTGTTGTTCTTCATCATCATAATCATTTTCATTAGGAATGAAAAGATTGTAATCACGTAATCGACAGTGAATCGATTGGAATATACTTTTCAGTCGCATCTGTATGGTAAATACTTACTTTAACAAAAAACTTAAACGTATTTCTTAAGAAAAAAAAACACCCATTTTCTAATGAAAATCGTTCATGCACTAACTCTATCATGCTTGACAAAATATGTCATGAATTCGGAAGTTATATATAGCGTCATGTCAGTATTATCTTTTTTATTCTTTGTTCTTTTTTTAATAAACTACTTTCCATATAATTCGATTTCGTTATATTGAACAGCATTGTGAGTGGCATTTCGTTTTGATGAAATAAGTATACGATAGCTTTTATACCAAGCAATATTATTAGTTAAATTTTGCATTATACCATAACTATATCGGCCAGGATCAGTATCAAGACCAGTTGAACCATTATAAATCAGTGTCCACACTGAACTAAGAATAAATGCTGAACTGGGTTGATTACTTCCTTCGATAGTTACAGTAAGAGGATCACGTTCGGGAAGATTGTTGCCAGTAGAAAATCGAAAAGTTAATAATAATGATGAACCATGATGCAGTACAACACACATGCCTGTATGTATACCACATGTTGGCGAAGCAACAGATACTCCACAACTTCCATAATTCGTGTACTTGGTACTTATATTTCGATCAATTGCATATTCCGGTATTTCTTGAGAGTGATGACAACCAATACAAAAACCAGGTGTTGTTATTGTTTGATTGCCGCCAGCAACCGTATTCCATAAACCAAGAACAACGTCATTTGTGTCAGTTAATATCTGTACGACTAGAACATAATCAACTTTAACAACATTATTATAATACAAGATGTTCTTACTTGGAGCTGTTGTTGTTGTTGTTGTTGTTGATATGGTTGTTTGTGTAGTTGTAGTAGTATTAATTATTGATGTTGTTACTGATATATGATTTGAATTTGAAGATAAAGTAAGACCAAGTGCTAAACTTAAACCCAAAATTGCTCCCAATATAAGACAAAGACATCCCGATATTAAAAGTATTTTCAAACATAAGGAATTACGACAGTAAGAACTAAAGTTTCAAGCTAAATAATAAGAAAAAAAAATCATATTTATTTACTTCCTTTTGTTGTTTTTTGTCGAATGATATGCTTGTTCATTTGCCATACCAAATTTTTCAGGTTCTGTATCCATTGTCTATGAATACTTTTTGATTAACAAGTGAAATTACAAGACTTTGTCTACTGACTGATTTTGAACAATCTATTTGTTCGATTAATTCATTTTCCTTATCATTGTTTAGTGAGGATGAGGGTGTTGAGGATGTACTTATAAAACGTGATTGATATTTCAATAATTCATGTCGATTGGTTTCAATATTTGAATTGTTTCGTGACACTGAACGAGACGAGTGAATATTAATGTGAATAATATTTCTATGTTTGGAACTTTTCTTCACATGATCGATTGGAAGTATTGTATTCGATAGTAATGATGATACTGCTGCCATTTTGACAATACTATGAAGTAGAATTTCGTTTCGTAAATCTAAGAAGAAAATGAATTGAAAAAAATTCACACATGGCATCAAATAATTATTTTTCTTATGAAAAGTACTCCTATTGTCTCCCCACAAAGGTTTCATCCGCTGGATTACAGACTTATGATTCGTTACACCATGAAATTTTATAATTTCATTTGTAAACATTCCATACGCAAGCAAAGAAAAAGAAATCCAAAGTACGCAAAAGATCAAATCGATTGGAATTTATTGAGCAACACGTCACCAATACTTTTAAAGGTCATTTGATACTATTTTCTGGAAATTTCAAAATGCATGACATCCGTGTGCACATTTAATTAATGAATAATTTCTTCTCTATTCGAATTATTACGAGAAAATACTGACGTCATAGTTTGATAATGAAAATAATTTTCGTCTATCATGAAATGTTTTGAGATGTATATAAGAATAGTATGATCTTGCATATTTCGCTATAACTACAACATGAATGTTTACGATTTGAACATATCGAATGATACATGTTTATCAGGATTTTACTGGAATTCTGAAGAACGAGCAAGTCGATACTCTCGATTATATACTTGCATAATTGCATCGTTTGTTCATATAATTTTCTGGTGTCAATTAATTTTTTGTTCATCGGTTAGACAAAAATCTATGCAATGGATCTATGCTTATTTGATTACTGACATATGTCTTCTACTTCGATTTTTCATTACTTATATTGTTCATATAATACCATTTGCATGTCAAGCAAGTCCACTGTGGCAATTAATTGTTTGTTATTTTGATGCAGTGGTTGACAATTATTTCAACATCTTAGAAGTTTATATTCTTCTAGCTTTGAATATTTGTCGTTATGTACAAATAAAATACAATCAAAATCCATATCGAATCTATCCGAAAGCATTAATATTAACTCATCTAGGCATCTATATCATACCATTGATATATACATTTATTCAGTTTTTCTTTAATTGGAGTATATTACAAGGTTATGGAACGGATAGATGTTTAGTGGCCTATTCGAATACTTACATTCAAGTATTTAACTTAATTTTTACATTTTTCTTACCAATTGCACTGAATGTATTTATTATTGGTGCGAGTGTTCAACATGTACGTTTGACATCAGGTTTACAACGAAGTCAACATCGTGTATCAGCTCGAGACAAATACAATCGTTCATTAGTTATTCAATTTATGATCTTTTACGCAATCTGGCTTTCTCTTTGGTCGCCTAATGTTATTCTTTTTCAAATGTCAGTTGGTAGTGCTGATCTAGTAGCACTTTTTCGGCTGTTAAATTTTATTGAAATAGCTTTGGATCCCATTATTATTGCAGCATTGGATATTCGTTTTTGGCGCGCTTGGAAAAGTGCTTTTCAAATATCAACAGATAGAATACGCAGCACTACAACAAATCAACGACGAGTTCAACCTTCAACAGTAAATCCTGGTGTATTTACAATAAAAACTGGTCCAATGGGAACGACTACTTTTTGATATCCTTGCTATTTCTTTATAAAAATAAATAAATTGAAACAACGAATACGTATTCTCTTAATGTTTAGTGAAAATTATTATTTTTTCTCGTCTATTCAGAGACATTTGTGATGAACAATTGTTGGGCCGAATTCATCATAGTCCTGTTTAGATATCCACATATCTTGAAATGTTGATAATGATGCTAAAATTGAACCACCAATCCATGTTGAAGATTTTCTTTCAGGTCGTTCAATTATGTTGATTTTCATTGCTGATGGCGCTAATGATGTTATTTCTTTTCGCAAACGATCAGCAATACCTGGAAACGTGGTATTACCACCAGATAAAACTATATTTTTATATAAATCTTGACGAATATTAACATCACATTTCATTATTGTATTATATGTTGTTTCATGAATACCTGTATGTAATACATATATAGAGAAATATACGTAATTAAGTATAAATGAAAACGACTATTTTACCAGCTGCTTCAATTCCAAGAAAACTTGGTTGAAATAAAGCTTCAGGACAACGAAATCGTTCATTTCCAACAGTAAAAACTTCTCCATCTGGTAGATCATAATTTGTTTCTAATAATGATGGTGGCACAGTTGATTCTGGAATGTCATAATATCCCACAGTTGAATATCGAGATTCATAACATAGTCCAGCCGTTTGATGGGTATCATAATATCCTAGTGTAACAGTCTTCGAATATTGCGGAGTTGTTTCCATTTCGTTTTGAAAATCTAATGCAACGTAGCATAATTTTTCTTTCATATCACGAACAATTTCACGTTCGGTTGTCGTTGCCAACGAATAGCCACGTTCTATTAACATTTTCATTAAATAATCAGTTAAATCACGACCACTGATATCATATTTCAATATAGTATACGATAGTGCGTATCCTTCGTAGACGGGTACTGCACATGTGTTACCATCGCCTGAATCAATAACCAAACCAGTCATACGTCCAGTTGTAAGAAGCGAGAGAACACTTTGATTTGCAATGTACACTGCTGGAACAGCAAATGTTTCGAACATAATTTGAGTCATTTTTTCTCGATTTGCTTTCACGTTTAACGCTGGTTCAGTAAGAAGAATTGGGTGTTCTTCTGGTGCAACACGAAGTTCATTGTAGAAAGTATGATGCCAAAGTTTTTCCATATCATCCCAATTTGTAATAATACCATGCTCAATTGGATATTTCAATGTAAGAATACCACGTTTTGACTTTGCTTCGTCGCCAACATAGGAATCTTTTCGTCCCATTCCGACCATAACGCCTTGACCACGTGGTCGACCAACAATAGATGGAATAATCGCACGTGGTGCATCGTCTCCGCCAAATCCAGCTTTGCATGTAGCACTACCATTGTCAATAACGAGAGATGCAATATCGTCCTCACACATCTCAGAAAAATAGATGTAGTTGAATGAATATTCAACTCAGGTGACGATATAATAATCATTGGCCAAAGTCAAAGTCAATTGCGTTGTTATTTAGAATTCTTTTAGGAGATGGCGCTCTGTAGAAATAATATACACTTTTATTTATTAAATTTATAAAAAGTTTCTATTTTTATTCTCCTCATGTTAGTATTTCGGTATTATCTTGTTTGATGAGAATTTTAACAGCCATCTGTTTAGGAAAACAAGCAACACTATCTTGAAATCCACCAATATTCTTAGGTGTATCTTCGAAGGTGATTCCACGTTGCATTAATCGAACAATGATCGTTTTCAGTTCTAACCAAGCTAATTCCCTTCCAAGACATGCACGATGTCCACCTCCAAACGGAATGAATGCGTAGGGATGATGATTTTTATCTTCATATAAAAATCTTTCCGGTTGAAATTTTTGCGGATCACCATAATGCCAATATCTTCGATCGGTATTTGCATTCTGAAGAGCGAGAAGTACTGTTTGTCCTTGACGAACAAATACATCGTTGATCGTTGTATCACATAGAGCTATACGTGTTGTTCCACTAGCAATAGGTGCCAATCGAAGAACTTCTTTTGTCACACATTCGCAGTATTCTAATGCATCAAGTTTTTCTGGCGTTAAACTTGGCACATATTGAACATCTTCGGTTACGAGAAGATCATTATCTTTGAGTTCATCTTTGATCTTTTGTTGAACATCAGGATTTTTACTAGCAAAAAAGATAAACCACGAAACTGCGGATGATGTTGTTTCAAAACCAGCTACTATTGCTGTTATGATTTCATCAAAGATTTCATTGGATGTTAAACCTGATGATGTTTGTGCATCGTTTGCATCTTCATTCAATGCAGAAACTAATGATGCGATGAGATTTTTTGGTTTTTGATCAGTATCCGTTGAATTTCGATTGTTTAATTCTTGTTGAACGAGTTTATGTGTCAACTGACGAATTTTATTGTAATGTCCTTGAAATTTCCAGTTCAATTTTAAAAACAATCGATTCATCCATTGTGGTAACATTCCAGTGAACATTATCAGCCATGCATGAAAAACAAACTCTCGAAAAGGTATTCGACTTGCTTTATCGTAATTATTATGTAAATCATAATCAAAACCAATCAAACCAATGACATGCATGGTCAATGTTTGACATTGATCAACAAGATTGGTGTGAACT
>Ga0209922_103861_pt1 | contig 11422 bp, 10 predicted proteins | sample ThiBiot_500_biof_FD_183946 | JGI IMG/M metagenome (GOLD analysis project Ga0209922, IMG submission 183946) | Wastewater bioreactor microbial communities from Cape Town, South Africa - Thiocy_expt_500_biof (SPAdes) | ecosystem: Engineered > Bioreactor > Thiocyanate-remediating > Anaerobic-Aerobic ...
TACAGCAACATCACATTTAATCGATTCTCTCGCTGGTGTTGTCATTGTACTTTGTTGTAGTTGAAGTTGTTGTTGTTGTTGTTGTTGTGTAGCTAAAAGTTGTGCAATTAATGCATTCAATGATTGAATATGTGCATCGTAGGCTTGCATTTTTTCGAGCATTTCTTCTTTCCATTGAACATCCGTGGCAATCGTCGATGTCGATGGTGCAATTGTCGATGGAGCTGGAGAAGAAAATCGCAGAGGTGGTGGTGGTCGAGGCGATGTTAAAGTTGCCGATGGTACAGGTGCAATCCATTTGGGTGTTGTCATTGTTGTTGTTGAAATTGAATCCCATGAAGGTGATTGATGTGACGATTGTTTTGGTGGTAAACGTGGAACGCCAAATAAACTTCCATTTGTATTTGGTGATGATAATGTTGCTTGATGAATTCGTTCGTTTTCAAGTTGTTGTTGTTGTTGCTGTTGATGATCGTCTTCTTCATCTTCTGATGGAATTTCTGCTGAGAGAAACGATATATCTGATGGAAATTGAGTATTTGTATTGGATCGAATAGCTTTTTGTTGTAGTTGTGTTTGTGGTTGTTGTATAGGTAAAGAAGTATTTCCTGTATATGCTCCTAATAGAGCATGCATTTTAGGTCCATCAAAAACATGTCGAAATTCGAAATCATATGGCAATTGTATATTAACACTTGCATCATGTGAATGTAATGTTGGAATATTTGGCATAATAATTTTCTTTGAACTTGTCCATAGATCATATTCGATCACTAAATTCGACGATGTATTCATACTTGTCGATGTAACTTCATAGAAATCACATTGACCACGTGATGTCGATGAATAACATGCCAATAAAAATGATTGTTGAGCATTGACACCATTTCGAAGACGTTGTTTCAATGATGAATTCAAACAATATCGAAGACATGTTGCCCATACAAATGCACATTGAACATCAACAATACCCGATACCCAAATACCAACTAATGGCAAAGCACAGGCTTGTGGATCATTGTCGAGTATTAATAAAATTTTATCTTTCGACATTCGATCTAAACCGCAATAACCAAAATGTGGTTGATTGGCATAGATTCCATTTCCAGTTGTTGAACTTAATTTTTTAACTAAAGCTGTTGGCAAAATTTGAACCGATTCACAATGAATTGGTGTTAATTTAAAACTATTTTTGATTGTTAAAAGATCAAATGAGAGATCTGCATTGATCGATGGTGCTAAACGTGAACTCATTTGACCGTGAAGAAATGAATATTGATGCAATTCAATTGGCAATGATGAATGACAATAATCATCAATAATTTTGATTCCTTCTTGTATCAAACTACTATCTGCATTTATTGCTGATGAAGTTTTATTATCACATCGAATCGGTATAATAAATTCTCCGTTTAATTGTTTATTTGGTAATAAACTTGGTTGATGATTTGTTGTTGTTGAATCCATTAGTTCTAATCGATCGATAACATAAGTCAATCGTTGTGTTTCATCGTCGATAATCAATGTACCAACGAATTGTAATTGTGAACGATAGGTTGCACCCTGTTGTAAACGAATAGCCGAACGAAAAACTTTATCTTCGAGTATTAATTGTGGTGATGTTTGTTCACGTTGACATAAACGAAGATAAATCGATTTTCCTGTTGGAGTTGAATCCCAAAGTGACGTCGACAATCGTGGAGATAATGATCCAATCGATTGATTATCATGTGATGGCATTGGTCGAGTCATTTTTCGGTCGATTGACCATAATGGAACGGATGGTGAACCATTTTCTGATTGTAACATCTTCAAAAGAGAAAAAGAAAGAAAATAATAAAAAAACAACAAAATGTATTTATAATGTCAATAAAAATCATCTCTATGCTAATTTTTGTTCGTTTTTCTTTGGAAAATATACTAAATGAGAACAAAATAACGAGATAATTCTATGTATAAAAATTAATAAATAAGAAGACAAAAAAGAAAAGTATCAGATTGCTTTTGCACGTAATGTTAAATTGATATGATTTGGTCGAAGTTTATGTGCTTGATGAACGGACCAAAACTTGCCCCAATATCGATCATTTCGACCAAATGAATTTGTTATTTGACTGATCAAACTGAGATTATCTTCGTCATCATCGGCATTATTTCCTAACCAAATACGTAAGCCGGTTAATTCAAATAGTTTCAATTTCGATAGGAAATTTTCGAAAATTGTTCGCCAAATATCACTTTTTGCAAAATCAAGATCGTAGGTTAAACCTTCGAGACGAAAATGTTTCAAAAACGGCATTAATAATAAATAGGATTTCATATCAGTAAATGTTAAATCATTGATATCAATCGAAAACGATGTTAAATATGAACAAATTAATGATAAATATGGTGGTTTGGGAAGATTTTGATCGGAGGAATTTAGCAAATTTTGAAGTGGATATCGACGACGAGATTGTTCGACTTTGATTGTTAATGATTGCAGATTTGAACAACATGATAAAAATTGAAGGATATCACATGAAAAACAAGCATCAATCGATAGATGTGTTAACGAAGAACAAGCTCGTTCGGATATGACAAATTCACGATTGAAACGAAGGTTCAAAAACTAAATTTTTCATTTATTTTAAATTTGGGTTTTTTTTTAAATTTTACTTTAATCGAACGTGATTTGCTAATTAACGTATCAGCAATAAGATTGAGTTCATTCGATGTTATTCCTGCTCCATCGAACATATCGATATCAAGTTGAGTGAGATTGATTAATGATAAAATATCAGCTAACATTCGTCTCAATTGATCAAACGTTATTTGTGTCAATGATAATTTTCTCAATGTATGATAATTTCCTAAGCGAATATTCGATAAGAAAACTTTGATTTGCTCGTATAAATGTTGTTCATTCGATAAACGTAATGATATCAATTGTTTAGACATATTTGGCAACATAATCTGACAATGATAGGCAAAATTCGATGGATTGACTAGATGACTTAGGTCAAGTGAAATTAACAAACGTGAATCGTTTATTATTCGATTGACACGTTGATTTAAATTGTAAAATGAATGATAAATATAAACGGGTGGCGAGAGATAATCAAATATGTCCATGAGAATATCATCACTTAAATCTTCCAATTTCGATGTTATCATCATTTTGATTTCAATCTGAAGAAGAAGAAGAAGAGAAAAACATCACACGATGAAGCTAGCGCAACCTCAATACGTGTGTACGAGGTAGCACGGTGAACAAAACAAATCTCGCAGGTTAAACGAACAGCCAATGAGATGTTGTAAAGCATCACAAATGATTTTTAAATTTTTAGAGGGCGATAACGGTTCGACCATAGCAACGACACGTTTTAAGATGGATCAATAGTCGTTGCTGTGTGATATTTCTCTCTCTCTGCATGTGTTTAGTTATACTTTTAGTTTCAGTAAATCAAGAGCAATTCTCTGTTTCCTTTATCTTAACGTTATGCTTTTTTTTAAAGGAACAACAAAATACGCTCACACATTCATAGTCTTGAGGTTGTCATTCGCCTGAGTTACAACAAATAAAGACAACAAGAACCAAGAAGAAAAAAAAAAGAAAAATGAACACAAGAAGATTCTTTTTTAATAATAGAATTTGTTTGTGTGTGTGTGTATGTGGTTTTTGTGTTGTTCAAGTTGGCTGATGAGTGAATGGATTTCCAAATTGAACAAATCCGTTTGCCACTTGCTAAAATATCGAATCAACGAGAAGAAAAAAAAACATCATCATCAATGGAAAATTGTTTTTCTTTTTTTTTTTACATTCGTTGATTTATCGGAATGATTCGAGTTCGATGCACATTGCAAATTCGTACGATGATTTGTTCCTGTTGAAAAATTGTTTAAAGAACTTCCTAGAGAATATAGAATAAGAAATCTGTATTTTTCTGTCAATACAAAAACAACAAAATCAAAATAACATTTGCATTGTCTTTCTCTGTCTCTATTTCTCGGGAAAAAGGTCAAAATCAACGCATTGGAATGTTAGCTCATAACCAACCCCCACCCAAATCCATAGTAGTACCATCGTAATCGCCGGTTACACTATTGATATTGCAATTTTGAGAGAATTGAGCTGCATTGGGATAGTTGGATGCAGTTGTCATCAAACCTGTTTGATCAGTTGGCAGATTATTCCAATATTGGTCAGTTGGTGACTCGTGAAATTGGCCAGGTGGCGCTTGAACTGGTTGATTTGGATATCTGAATGTGTGAATTTTGAAAATGAATGAGACAATGTTCCTGTTTTTTTTCAAACCTAAAGTAGGGATTTTTAAGATCGAGTGTGTTGGCAACTGAAATGTTTGTTCCGTCGATTTGTAAAAAGATTTCGACATCATAACTTTGCCTATGCAAAAGCAAACAGATTTTGTTGTTCAACGAGCAAACTTGATGATTCTACTTTCGATTTGAATGCAAAATCGCGTGGCCTTTGATCGTTTTGCCTTGATTAACAGTCAACGGTTTTAGAAACAAACATCGAACTTGATACCAATGTGTCAATGGTTGTGTAGGCGCAGTTGAAAGCCAAACTTGTGAACTACAACACAAAACAGCTCGGATTTCAAAAACTTCTCATAACAAAATTCGAACTTTGTTCCATCGAACGAAACATCAAACCAAAAAGCTAGACCATGTATAAGAGCCGTTGTTGTCATTTGAAATGACAAAGGAATATTGATTTCATACAAATCTTTTTCATCAGCTGTTAAAAAATTCACTGTATATTTAATTGGTTTGGACAGACAAATTCGAACATCGAAATTATCGACAATCGGCTGTTTGAAATATTCATCCAGCGCAACGTCACGTAACATGGTCAAATCAACACCGTAGAATGATTGTTGATACCAGAAATTCGCTTTGCCAACTTGCTCCATGTAGAGAGCTTCGTCAGTGAACGGTGCGACGTACAAATCGCCCGTGGTTGGATACATTTTGCCGTCGGGTTTGAGGAATTTTTTAGCGTGAATATACGATTCGAGCATACGTTCGTTGTACAACATGTAGCCCATTGGTTCCGAGATAATCACGTCGACCTTTTCAGGTAAAGTTATTTCTTCGATTTTACCAGGAACAACAACAATTCGATCGGTTAAATGATTATTATCGACTAAAGTCTGTATTGAAAAAGGAAAAGAAAGTTTGAGAGTGATGAAGTTAATGTGAATAGTTTTACTTTGGCATGTTGAGCCATTGAACTGGCTTCGACAGCGTAGACTTTTCGAGCGCCTGCTTGAGCAGCAAAGAATGAAAGAATGCCCGAACCAGCACCGACGTCCAAGACAACCTAAGCAGAATTCTTCGAAAACCTATCGAAACTATTCGACTAACTTTGCCAGCAAAATCAATGGAATTATCGAGAATTGCTCGTTGATAAGTCGATGTTCGAATGTAATCTTGCATCATATTTTGTTGTTGAGATAAATAACCGTAAAACTAAATCGGCTTTTGAAAATATCAAATAGATATTTGCTTAGATTTTTACTTGAAAATATTGTAAAGCTGAAGATTCTTCTGTACGGTCATCAAACTGCGATGATGATGCGTTTTCATTGATATCTTGACCCAATTTTACTGATGAAAGATGTTTTAGGAAACTATTTGCATCTATTAGAATCGAATAGATATTGAGATCATAGGTTTCAGTACCATCGTGAGTCGAAAAGTTCAGCAAATACGAGAGATGTTTTTGTTTTGGCAAACTGATTGCAATACCAGTTGAACCTGAACGCATACTTTCTACTGATTGATCTAAAGTTATTGTAAGTACAGTCGATGATCCTAGAACAAGAAAATGTGTCGAATGATCTCATTATACCAAAGACAATCGAATAACCAACCATCTTGAACAAGTAATGAATATTGTTTTTGTGTATCTTCTTTTTTTATAACTAAATTCGTTGTCGTTCCTTTGGAATTGTTTGCTTGTTGGGCACCCAACGATATAACTTCAACATTTGAATATTTATGCATTGTTTTCAAATCAATAAATAGATTAGTTAATCAACCGGTTCATAAAGATTTATATACAAACTAAGATATGTATATGAAAATGACCTAATGAATGAAAGATTATGAAAATGTTCCAGATGAGTAACTTTTGAGCAGAATTCGACACCTGTACGACAACAATTGGAATTAAAAGAGAACAGAGTACAATCGAAATAAATAAAATAAAGTAGTAGAACTGAAGAATAAAGACTTTAAACAAATCATAGAGAGAAATAAAAGATGTCACAATGTACTTATAGTATCAATAGGAGTGCAATGTGTAGAAATGATTCTCATCATACTTACATTTAAATCATAAGAAATTGTTTTTTGATGAAAGATATGACTTTTACTATGTACTATTCACACATTTGGTTTTTAAATGTTGTCATCTTATGCATAGCGAGCAGGTTTCAAAGGTACTCTGTTCTGTTTGTTCACTCTCATATTGAAACTTCTTGTACGTGAGACATATACTTACAATACGTCCTCACTTTCATGAACTCTATACTTTTAAATTTCATTAAGCTTTAATTTGACTGTAATACAAACTAGTGCTATGTTGAGCAGAAGTTACGAGTACTAGATGTCGTTAGTAACTATTTCCGTAGAGACGCGCATGAAATACTGTTTTACAATTACAATCGAACACATTAAACATGGAATGAAAACTATTGTCTTTCAAAATAACTTAAAACTGTCCTTAAAATCGCCGTTATGTATGAAAATATGCCAGAAAACAAAGTAATTTAATTTTACCAGTTGAAGACGATTATCAAGAGAGAAAAACCTGATGGTTTATATTTGTATTTTCGAACAGTAGTTAAGGAAGTCATTCTCGGTTTCTGTCTTAGCTGTTGTTTTAGAAAATAGAGATAGAGGACGGCCATGTGTCGTGATCTATCGTCTTTCTGTTCGTCTATTTCGTTCCCTTTTGTTCTCTCATGACCATCTCTTCAGTGTAGTCTACTCTTGTTGATTAATTGTTTTTGTCGAGTTCGTTTGATTCTCATCTCGATTTAAATAAAGTAAACGTGTTGATTTGAGTGCACCATGTTCAGTTTCATTAATTGCTGATAAACTAACACCAACAGATTACGATGGAAGTCAGTAAACTGCAAATTAAAGAACCCAAATCAAACTAGCACGGTCGTAAACAATCGTGGTTTGCCGCATATATCTGATTTCAAATTGATTGAACAAGTCGATATTCTTCTCTTCTTCATACAATAGATATATTCAATTATATATACTAACAATGATTTAGACGAAGATCTCGATGCCGCATAGTCTTTATGGACGACAGTAAATCATCATGTAGGAACTTCAACATTTCAATGAATCCATAAAACCTTTAATTGATCATTTGATCGATAGATGGTCATGTGTAACAAAATACTTGTTTATTAATTTATTGTAGATTAACATCAAAAATAAAAAAATTAGCTTTGGAAAAGACAACTTCATCACCTAAGTCGAATTAGCACGGGCGTAAACTGTGTAAAATGGTTGTATACGCTAGAGTTTTGCACCGTAACGGCGATCGTGTTGATCATCCAGGGCAAGTAAGCTTTCTGGAAATTATATGATTGTTTAGAAATTGTTTCGACATCGATTCCCAGTAACAGTACTAATATATTTACATTTGTTTTAGCCTCCCGATGAACTCAATCGAAAACAATTCTACAGCTGACAAAAGCAGATTGGAGACTAATTCATCCGCAGCTATCAATGAAAGATTATATCAAAATCTTCATGGGCAAGTATTCTTAGAAGTCTTACTTTTTTTTAAATAGACCAAGATTTATATTGATGTACCGTATCTGTAGATGATTGTAGTTATAGCTTCACATCGATATTGACTGCGTTGTATTTTAAAAAAATCAGTTGAGCGTGAAGGAAAGTATTATATTGACGATAAAAAAAACAAAAAGAAGAATAATGAATATAATATTATTCATTCATGAGTACACGGGCGGATTATAACAATATCCTAGGAGTACATTGGTGATATTTGACCTTGATATTTTGTCCTGTATTTTGATCCATTTTATTCTCTCTCAGAAACAAGTATATAAGCGAGTACATTTTATTGAAACGATGTGATTTGCGATAGAAAGAAACAAATAAAGATGGGTAACATCAGGAAAGAAATTTCTCTCAGTCTGAAATCGTCACATGAGTAATATAAAGAAAATAGTTAATCATGATGCAAAATTAAGTCCTTATGAGAGATATATCGTGAAATGTTTATTTGAGAAATAGAAGAAAAATTAGTAGAAGCATGTGATAAAATAAAAAGAAAAGAAAATTGGCTAGCAAAAGGTCTTTAAAAAAAATTAACCAGATTATGGTTTTGGTAGATAATTTGAAAGGGCAATAGAGGCAGCTTTCACATCCGCAGGATTGGCCTTGTCAATAACTTTTTTAGCGTCACCGCTAGCCAAACCAGAGATAAGTGTTTTGAGAAATAGATCATTACTGTTTTTGGAAAGATCTCTCAGGGTCGCTGTAATGGCAGCTTCAAGTTTTGGATTACTACCACGTTTATATGATAGTAGTTCTTCTAATAAACGACTATTGAATAATGGTTGATTTGAATCCATATCTTCACTTTCTTCTTGCGCATATGAATATGCAGCTACAGCATAAATGCAAATAGCCAATACTAAACCAGTTGAAATAGTGTTAACCTTCATCGTTTGCTAAAATGTTTGAAGATAAAATAGAAGCTGCCTTTTATAGGCACAATGGATGAGAAATAATTCAGGCGTGAAACAGATATAGGTTATTTTTTATTGGAAAACATTCGGTTGATAAAGAAAATATGTGTTCGGGGTACATTTTAAGTCCATTGTTTTTTTTTACTTGTGTATGACGTAAACAATCCCTCTATATAGCTTGGGAGTGCACAGTCAAGCTTATAACTGTTTTTTAACCTTCCAGCAAGTAACGTTTATTAAAAGTCGATTCGTCTAGTACTAGCATGAATTAACCCTAGACGAACTTTTTTTTTGAATTTCTTGACCTGCACAGACCTCAAGATGTGTCCATAGCGCTGGAGTTTCTTCCCATTGACAAGCACTTGTACACTTGCATATCAAGCGCATGACCACTTACATGAGCTGTTTAGAAATTTTTCTCTAATAATACGAATTACGCATGAAAATCAAAATTTATTAGATTGAGCTAAATAAAGAGGTTTTAAACGTACTTTACTCAGAGTTTTATTACAGAAAATTTAAAGCAAAATATTTTAAGTTAAAAGTTTTGAAAGACTGATATAGGTGTATATATACTGCTCTTTTTCGTTTCTGTGTGTTGGTTTTCTTTTGTATTGCAATATTATCTCTACGATTAGCATCTTCACCACGTTCGGATTCCTCACTGAAGTCATCATCATTAATAACCAAAGGAACTCGAGAACTTGTGTCACTTAAAATCACTGTTGTAGCTGAAATGTTTGTTCATATAAACACCACTTATAAATTTCCCAGTTCTTTATTTTAAAGTGTCTCTATGAATAATAATCATCTTATGACATGTACAGTGTTTTTTTCGAAAATTACATAAAATCTACAAGTTTATAATATTTACAAGAAATTTGCTCAAGCGCATGAATCAGAAACTCACGAGGTCATACAAGAAAGTCAAGCGCTTGAATTTTTATACCTTCCCAAGTCTTGACTTAAGATGTGTCCATAGCGCTGGACTTTCTTGCTCAAGAAACTCAAGTTTCTCATGCGCATGCCAAAAGAAGTTCGACTAGGATGCCTTATTTTATTCTATGAAAATATTTCGTGTAGACGTTTTTGACTTTTTTCTAACTTGTTGTTTCAGAAAATAAAATGCACGTATATAAACCACTTCAAAGATTGATAATTTTAAGTAGACTGTTGTGAGTAGAGAAAATTCTGACACTTATACAGTCGATCGACAAGATCAATAAATAACGACATCTATACATCGTTTTTTGATTCGTGAAAATAAACACAATCTTTTCTATTCGATGACAATAAATATGAAACACGTATCGATTACTAATCATCACAAAGAACAAATTTTGAATCACTTTTTTCCAGATTATTCTCATTTACTTACAAACCTGCTTTTTTTTCTCGTTTTCAAAAGACAAAAAAAATGAGTGAGAATGACAATGAACAAATGGAACTTGAAAGTGGCTCAGCTACAAACGAGAATAATACAGCAACAAGCGATGCACCCATTACATCGACAGCAAGTCCTCAAGCTGAAGTAACGACAACGGAAAAACCATCGTCGAATTTGAAATTAACAATTAAAACACCCAAAGAAAAGAAAGATATTACGATTGATGCATTTGCAACTGTTCAACAGGTCAGTTGATCTCAACAAAAAAGAAACACGACGAAATGACATTATCCATCTTTCTTTCCTAGTTAAGAGCGACTGTTGCTAATGAATTTACTACATCTGTTGATCAAATCTGTCTTATTTATTCGGGTAAAATTCTCAAAGATGATGAAAATCTTAAAAAACACGGTAAATTCACTTTGCTCTCACAAGCAAATCGATCCTATTTGTTGAATAAATAGATATAAAAGATGGTGTAACCCTTCATTTGGTTATTCGTGGACCTAAGACAGATTCAGCTGCAAGCGGAACAGCAGCACAAAGCAATACTTCAGCTAGTCCATCAAGTGCAACGAATGATGCACAAAATCGTCCGAGTGCAACACAAGCTAATACCGGCGCTTTTCCGTTCGGTCTCGGTTTGCCGGGAATGGGAAATTTAAATTTTGCGAACACAAATTTTCTCGACATGCAACAACAACTTCAACAACAAGTAGAAAATCGACTCAAATCGATATTTGCCTTTTCTGAATTGAATAGATTATGAATGATCCGGCCCAACTTCGTCAATTAATGGATAGTCCAATGGTACAAAGTATCACCAGTAATCCAGATCTATTACGTTCCTTGTTGCTTAGCAATCCACAGATGCGTGATTTAATGGAGCGTAATCCCGAGATCTCTCATTTGCTCAACAATCCTGATCTTCTTCGTCAAACAATGGAATACGCTCGAAATCCAACAGCTTTACAAGAACTTATGCGTAATCACGATCGTGCTATCAGCAATCTCGAAAGCATTCCAGGCGGATTCAATGCACTACAACGAATTTACCAAGATGTTCAAGAGCCAATGTATTCTGCAGCTCAAGAACAATTCGGCAATAATCCATTTGCACAATTATTAACCGGCAATGAAAACGCATCTGCCCCACGTACAGAAAACACAGATCCTTTGCCAAATCCTTGGACATCTCGTGGCTCTGCTAACACACAAAACGAACAACAACAACAACAACAACAAGCAGCAGCATCAGCAATTCCAACAGGTGCAGCCG
>Ga0209922_103868_pt1 | contig 11404 bp, 10 predicted proteins | sample ThiBiot_500_biof_FD_183946 | JGI IMG/M metagenome (GOLD analysis project Ga0209922, IMG submission 183946) | Wastewater bioreactor microbial communities from Cape Town, South Africa - Thiocy_expt_500_biof (SPAdes) | ecosystem: Engineered > Bioreactor > Thiocyanate-remediating > Anaerobic-Aerobic ...
TACAACAACGTCAACAACAACAACAACATCAACAACATCAACAACATCAACAACGACAACCACAACAGGTAAAAAACAAAGATTTCATGTTCCGCCATATCATATTGATAATTATTTTGTCTAGCACTTTGTAATCCGCTCTGTTTAAATGGTGGTACTTGTCTTCCCAATAATACATGTCAATGTGTACCTGATCTATGGATTGGACCTAACTGTCAAACACGTAAGAGAATATTTCACATTACATATATACTTTTTTTATCTATCACAGCTGTTCGAATCTTGTGGACATTTGATGGAAATCTCAATGATTTTTATAATAATTTTCCTGGTATTCCCATTAATGCGCCAACATATCGTTCTCCAGGTATCAATGGATATGGTACATGTCTTTATCTCAATGCATCACGTAATCAATCTGTCACTGTTTACTCACCACCTTTTCTCAATATGGCTTATACATCATTTTCATTGATTGCATGGGTAAAACCTACAACATTAAATGATGTAGCCAATATACCGTTCTCTGACAGTGCTGTATTTGGACAATTTCAAAATAATGTCGCAGATCGTTCCCTTCATATCAGTGCTCGACATAAAAAACTTTTTTTAGGTTTTTATGATGACGATAGTCAAGGAAATATCATCCTCAATCCTGGTAACTGGTATCATGTATGCATTTATATATATTTGTTTAGAATCATCCATTGATTTTATTATTACTAGATAGCATCTGTTTATGATTATTCGACTTTGACACAGTATATCTATGTCAATGGAATTCTTGATGTATCTCGTACTCCTAGAGGACCATACAAAGGTGAAACAGGAGATTTGACGATTGGTACTAATGGAGTATCTTATCCAGACAATTTCTGGAATGGTTGTCTTGATCAAATAAGTTATTTTTCTCGAGCAAAAACGTAAACAAATATTTTTCGAATAAATAAATTTTTCATAGATTTAGTTTTAGTGCAACAGAAATTTTTCGTGAAGCAACGTTAACTGTCAATTATTCATTTGATAATGACAGTCTTCTTGATGACGGTCCATTAGGTATCAATGGCACAGGTTTGAACTATACATTTAGTGGTTCGTGTCGAGTCAAAAAATGTTTATCATTACTGAATAATCCATCATATATTCAAGCAGGAAATTTAGTCTTATTAGGTACAACTAATCAATCGTATTCTTTTTCGATTTGGATCAATCCAACAATAATTAATAATGGAACAATTATTCATGTATCAGACAGGAGCGCAGGTAATGGCTGGTGTGTTCCAATGCTAGGATTTACAAATTCAAGTGCGATAGGTGTACAAAGTTGGACTGGAAATATTATCGATTTGACGGGTCCTGTAGCCGTAGCAAATGCGTGGACACATATTGCAATCACATATTCAGCAACGAACGGTCTATGTCTTTGGATTAATGGAAGTAAATATGGCTCAGGTACTGTCGGGTTTAGTTATATAACTCCTAATGTTCCTGTATTTGTAACAATTGGTTCACCTGTAAACGGTCAAGGATGTTTTACGAGTATAATTAATAAAGGGGAATATACTGGATATATCGATGAATTTGCATTATATTCTCGAGAACTCAATTCTGCTGATATTAACAACCTTGCCAATCCATAAATATATTAACTGTGATGTTTTTTTTATTGATTTATCGATTCTTCTGATCTTTGTAGTATACGTGTATATATTGTATTGTTTTTAATATTTGTGTCAGAACAATGAGAAATATAGTTTTCCAGGTAATAGAAATAAAATAATCATCAGATCCAAAGAAATACAAATGCTTTTTATGATTACATTATTATTTAGATGAACTTTTGGAAAATCTATTTCTAGAAATGTTTTATTTTATTTGAAAGTGATTTGAAATGTTCGAATTTGCATTGGATGAAGAAGAATAGTTGTTGTTGTGTTAGAGATCGACGAAGGAAAATTGTAAAAAGATGATTGATGATCGTTCGTTGTTGTCCAATTGAGTCGATTGATTTGATTGAATGGTCGATTTGCTGTCAAAATCATTTCAGTTACATTAGTAATTTCACCAAAACTTTCGAATAATAGTTGTAAATCAATTTGAATCGGTTGTGAATAAATTGGATCTTCATTAAGTTCAAAAAAATGTTCAAGACGAATTAAATATTGATTTGACGTTAATTGATCGAGAGTTAATAAATGAAGATTCGATGGGATTGTCGAATTGAGTAATGATGACCATGATTGTCGATACATTGTTGAATAATTGTTATAGGATAGATTAGTTAATGTAAATGTCATCATTGGTTGCATAAACAATTGTTGAGCATTGATTCGATGAAGACGAGCACTCATAGAAGGTGAATCAATGATTAACAAATGTTTTCCACGGACAACAAGACCTTGTCCATAGGCAGTTTCATTTAATGGTTGTTCCCATGAATCTGGTTGAGAATAAGGAATTCGACGATGAATTAAAATTTCAATGGAACCATCGACAATACTTGAACCACCTTGAGATCGATCTGTTAATACTGTCAATTGTCGATTTTGATCTTTGATTGCAATTCGACTGTTAATTGGATAATAATTTGCACTAATATTTTCAAAGACTGTATAATTCCATGTTGGTCGATAGTTACGAATTCGCTGCAGAATTTGACGTCCATTGGCATCTGTATAGAATTTCGATTGGCTTTGAATATTTGTATCATAACGAATAATTAATTCTTTGCCAATTTGATCATCAATTGGAATGGGTCCAACAATCCAATCGATTTCAATCGTTGACGTATTTTCATAGACATTGATCTCTTCACTAATCCACTCATTAAATACAATAAAAGCTGATGAGACGAGATTTGATTTTCTACATGTGATATTTCGATTCAAACTAACTGGTTGTGGAATGGATGTCAATGATCGAAATGTATATGGACCTGAATTATTTGGATGACCTTCACATTTACACAATACAAATCTATTTGAATTCATCATCATTTATGAATAAAACTTACTATGATACCAATAGAAACCTTGATTAGAAAATGATACCGAAATATTCTTTTGCAAATTAATTATTTCAATCAGATTTCCTTGTCCATCAAATTCAACTCGAACAAACTCAAAATAAAATGAAAATTCGCTAGATTTTGTGTCGAATTAAAATAAAATTACTTGATTTTGTAAAATACATTGTTCATTGAAAGTTTTCATCTGTTCTTCATATTTTGTTTGATGTTGTTCAATTTTTGAAAAGTAAAAAGAATTAAAACCAAGTGGTGGTAATATGGTTTTGAATAAGATTTCATTTTTCGCACGACTAATTCTTCCAGGAATATTTTCAATTCTCAGAGGAATTGGAATCCAATCGAATGAAATCAATTGACCCATTGAATCAATGATTTCATAATTAGTTTCAGTCACTGGAATACGAACAAAATTGGTTACAAAATGAATTGTTGGATTCCATAATGTTAATACAAACTAAAATAAACAAAGAAATAAATCGAATTTAACGTCTTTCAAAAAAAAAAATGTTGGTACACGATGTTGATTTTCAATTATTAAACATTGACTTATATTTAATGATTGACAAAGATAATGTGGTGTTATTGACAATAATTTGTGATAAGCATTATTCACAACACTAACAAGAGCATCATCAATTCCTTGGGCTAATCGTTGAACATAATCATCAGCAACATGTTGCCATTCAGTTCCAGTAATTGCATCATGATGTTGAATAATTGCCATGGATTCACTGAAACGAAAGAGATCATTTCTTCGATCGAGATTGGCAAGAGCATTTAATTGTCGAGCTATTTGAAGAATATTATTTGAATAACGTTCGTAACGTTTCAATGCTGGTCGTGATGTAAAATAACCAGTCCAAATCGAATGTTCATTCGTTGCATAAGGAAAAAAATCATCTTCTTTCGTTGTCCAACTTCGATTCATTTGATTTAATGCATATAAATAACATGATGGTGTCGAATAGAATACATTCACATTACTTTCATTCACTTGAGCATTTACATATTTTATTAATTTATCTAAATTTTTAAACCAACCATGACCATTTTGATAATGAAAATCACTTCCCATTGTCATCATCAGATGATTTGTTGCATAACTTTGAGCTTGTTGATGAACAGCGTCAAGAAATGTTTGAACACGTTCAGGTACATTGTAATCATGAAGACGAGGATTATCCTATACACAAAAAATATAGACAAATTCAATTCAATTGAATACGATTTGAAACTAACCATAATTGGTTCATCTGAACAACGATAATCAAAACATAAACCATTTGGTGGAGTATAATCACTTTGAAAAATGCCAGTAAATAACCAACTTTGACGATCTAAATGATTATTTCCTTTCCAAATCATTTCCATTGTTTTAGTTGCCATTCGTTGTGCTCGATCTTGATAATCGACTCGTGCAAAAAATAAACCATCAAAACCCATCTTATCAATAACAAAAACATTTCAATTTTACTTTTTACAAATGAAACAAAAAAGAAACCTGTGCAAATAACGAAGCAACTTCACGTGAATGACCAAATGGATCAATTTGCCAACCAATTTTAATTGTCGCACATTCACCAAATTCATCATATAAAAATTGAGCACCTAACGTATGTTGATCAATAATTGAATTGTAATGTGTTGTTGCTTCATCATGCATACACCAACCACCAGATATGAATTCAAGACGACCTGAATTTACAAGTTCTCGAACTTGACTTTTTATTGCGTCTGTTTGAACAATCCACCAACGCCAAAAATATGCCATTTCAACATAAATAAATCGTCGATCTGGATTTTCGACAAGTGCTTCAATCACTGAATCAAGAATATATTGAATACCTCCTTGATGACGAAAATCTTTATTAGCTGCAAATTAAACAACAACAATTCAATTCAATAGATTATTTTCATCATTTTGTTATATAACCTCCATAAAAATATTGATCAACTGTTTGAAGCCAACCGACATCGTCATGTGAATGAGGTACTATATGAACATTCACTTTATCAGGGTTACCCAAATTACATGTCTATATTCATTCATATACAAATTTATCCAATTAATTATCAATTTACTTTATAACCACATTGTTCAACACATGAAATTACATTACAAATTGTAATCACAATCAAACAAATACAACTTATTCTAACACACATTTTCAAATCTAAGATAACAACAACAACAACAACAAAGAAAAACGAACTTAGTGAGTTAAGGTGAATAGATGTCGACCTTTTAGGACGAGTAAATATAAAGGACAAAAAAAGAAAGAAAAGAAACCATATTTATTTCAAATTGAATTCAAATCAATAATCAGATTGTTCGTATTTCATTTCAATAGAGTTTCTTTGCAAATGGGTCGAAGAAGAAAAAACAGACAGGTTCATTCAGATTTCAGTTTTGACAAACGTTTCAAAATGAAACACAAAAAACCAATTTCAGCTGATGTTACATTGAATTTTCATCGAAAAACGGCATCATCCGGTCGTTCATTACCAACATCATTCAATTCTATTCGATTGAATTATGATTTTTCAACACAAAATCTCAATGAAATCAAATTCAATCGTAAAGCTAAGCGTAAAAGATGTTGTGTTGTCTCTCGATACTGTTGTCTTGCTTTGACTCTTCTCGGTCTATTCATTGCTATTGGACTAGCAGCTATGTTTATAGGTATTTTTACTCCCAAACGAACAACAACAACGACAACAGTCACGACAACCACGACAACAACTGCAACAACAACCACTAGTAATTGACACTTTTCAATTAGTCATTTTTATTTTCTTTTTATTCGAATAAAAGCATCGACAACAACAACAGAAACAACAACAACAACTTCGACAACTTCCACAACGACGACACAAACAACTTCAACGACAACAACTGAAACAACTTCGACAACAACAACTGAAACAACTTCGACAACAACAACTGAAACTACGACTTCATGTAAGTTTCATTTGCGTTGTTCAATTATTTCGAATTGACAAATTTAATTTTGTTTTAGCGAGTTCGACATCGAGTAAGTAAACGTCGAAGATTGATGAGACTCGTCATTATTTGTATTTTAGCAACAACAACAGCAAATCTGTGTGGTGGATCGATAACTGTACCAACATCGACAATCTTTCAATCGACAACATTCTCTTCGACATCATATATAAAATGTTATTTTCAATGGATTCCTTCGACAACAGGATTGTTTGAAATTGCATTTCAATTTCGTAGCGATGTTGATCATTGGCATCTTGATGATGTTTCAATTTACAACGGAACAACAGAAATTTTATTGAATGGTGGCTTTGAATCGGGTTCATATTCACCTGGATGGACTTATTCAACACCCAATGGAGCTTGTCTTTGGTCAACACCAGGTACTGATGTTGGAATGAGTTTTAGTCACTCGGGAACTTATTATGTTGACAGTTGGTGTAGTAGTCGAGCTGATCAAATCAGTCAAGCATTTATGGCTTATCAAGGACAAACTTATTCGGTCTCTTTCTATATTAGAGTTTCGGGTTCTGCTGGAACACGATCAGTTTCTGTTACTCTATCTTAAACAAAGACAAAGATAACAATTTCATATTAGATTTTATCTTGTATTTATTTTAAAAATAAAAAAACAGAAGAATGGTAATGTTGTTGTGTTTGTTCGTATTCGTATTAGTAAAAGTTGATAGTCTTGCTCCTCCTCAACCTCCTCGACAAGGTGCAATCGCTACAGGAATCTATCGAAATCTATTTGTTGAAGCAGGTTATCAACAAAATGAGATTGATGCTCGTTTATCTGCCATCGTTAAACAATTATTTGAAGGAAATCCTTCGAATGAATCGATATTGTATGATGGTGAAGATCGAAGTGTAAATGGATCGTATATTTGGGATGTATCAGATAATGATGTGAGAACGGAAGGAATGAGTTATGGTCTCATGGCAATGGTACAACTTAATCAGCAAGACAAATTTGATCGTCTTTTTCGTTGGTATAAAAAGTATATGCAACATCCTTCAAACGATGTTCGTTCAGGATATGCATCGTGGCATTGTCAAATTTCAGGATCATCAATGGATCAGAATCCAGCGAGTGATGGAGAAACTTTTCTATTGACTTCACTTCTATTCGGTGCACAACGTTGGGGTGATGAAGGCATGATTAATTATACATTCGAAGGTTCAATTATTATGAATGCAATGTTGAATAAAGAAAATCCACCATGTAATATTCAAGGTTGTCAATCAGTTGTGAACATGTTTGGTGGTGCTGTAATGAATGATACAAGTCCATTAATGGTTCGTTTTGTTCCGTATGCCCAAGCAGCAACATATACAGATCCATCGTATCATACACCAGCTTTCTATGAACAATGGGCTAACAGTTCGATTGGTATTCAATGGAAAAACTATTGGATTTCAGTTGCAAATACATCACGAACATATTTTCGACGTGTTGCTCATCCAGTAACTTCGTTAACACCGGATTATTCTGGTTTCGATGGTACTCCGTATGGTAGTGGAACAACATTTTCATTTGATGCATGGCGTTCAGGACGTAACATTGCAATTGATTTATCTTGGTATGCTATTGATTATGATTGGCAAATCGGTTTTTGTAATCGATTACATCAATTCTTTCGAAATTTGAAAACATGGCCAACATATGGAAATCAATTTTCTCTCGAAGGTAATCAGCTAAGTGGTGATCATTCTCCTGGTCTCGTTGCAATGAATGCTGTTTGTGCTTTAGCAAGTAATCAAACTATTGCTTGGGATTTTATTCATGCTCTTTGGAATACAACAACACCTTCGGGTCGATATCGTTACTATGATGGTGTTCTCTATCTCGAAGCATGGTTACATCTCACTGGCAATTATCGAGCGAAATGGTGAACTTTATTTGCTATTTTTGAAATGAAAATTAAGGTCCCATATTAAGATAAATACTAAATACATGAGAATAAGAATTTAAAACAATAATATCATAGCGTATATCTTGATTGAAATCAGCAATACGAACAACACTTGATGAAATGTATAATTAATACGAAGAATATCTTTGTATTTTATTGAAATTCATTGACATGGACAAACAAGATATTCAGTTGAAAATTTCCGATTCAAAGAAGGATTTTTGTTGATACTCATACGTCGAAAAACGTGTTCTCATTGGACGAACGTATTTCCAATGCATTTCAAACGAAATGGGTTTTTCTTTCTTCTTCGTTATCTGTTCCGATTAAAGGTAAATATAACAAGAAACAAAATGGCAAGTAATGTATTCAAAGATGTCCAAGATGCACTTAAATCTTTCCTCAGTCGTATCAAATATGATAATCTCTGGGCTCAACAATACGGACAAATATTGTCAAAACTCAATGAGCGTCTTACTCAATGTCAACAAGTCGATCTACCAAATAACAATTTACGACTTTTTTGTCGACAATTGAAACGATTGATGGACAATAGTCGAGATCGAGAAAGAGTTTATTATTTTTGGGATGAGATTTTTGATTATATTAGTTACGTACTGGACGAATCGGATACCAATCAATTAATGGCAACTTCAGCAAATCTTTCCAAGAAAAGACTTGACTTTGAAAAAGAACTTGAACGACGTGAAGAACAGTCAAAACAAAAAAATTTTGATGAATTTGTTAAAGAACATAAACAATCTGTGGACAAGTATTTTGAAGAATGTCAACATTTTCATTCGACATTACAAGTAACTCCTTTAATTGATAATATCGATAATTTTGTTCGTCAACATGGTTATCTCAAAGATTTATCATTGGATGAAACAACTCGACAAATCATCGAAGACCAACTGAAATCAATTGAAATTCGTCTCCCGTTCTTAAATAGAAATTTAGAAGAGAAATCTGATACTTATTCTGATGAGAGCAAAGCAATTGACACCAATGTCAATGAGTTCTTAACTTCGAATACAGAGGAACTAATGATTCGTGGATTTACAACTAATATCGGCAAAGTCTTGAAAACTGATCGATGGATAGTTATATTAGGAGATCCAGCGAATGGAAAAACGACTCTACTCAAATCGATTGTCAACATTTATTGTCAATTCAAAGATCGAACATTTCGTATTCCAATATTCATTCGAATAAGTGAATTTGTCTCATGGTTAGAAGACAATCCAAACAAAGAATTGATCGATTATATTGATTCGAATGGAAATATGTTGAAAGAATTGATCTCTTATGGTCATGCATTGATTCTTCTCGATGGACTCGATGAAATTCCTCTTGCAAATAATCGACAAACAATCGTTGATTTAATCAGACAATTTCTCGATGTTTATGTCAAAGATCCTAATTTTGTTTCACCATTCGATCAAAGATTATTCAATGGTTTTGAAAACAAATTTTTTGTTGATGAAGTTCAACGAGCAGACAAACCTGGTGGTAATCAAATCATTATAACAAGTCGAATTATTGGATATGATACCAATCCACTTGTTGGGACTTTTATTAAACATTATATTCTCTCAGACAACAATACAAATTCTATCAAAGCATTTACAAACAATTGGATGGTCAATGTTGATGCATGTCTACGAAGAATATTGTTCGAAAAAGGAATTTCTATTGATGAACAAATCTCACAAGACGTGATTCAACAAAAAATTAAAGTCGTCGTTTCAATATGTGAAAAGAAGAAAAGATTATTTCTTAATTTTGCATCGTTAAATATAATTTGTGCAAATGTTTATCGATCAGTCGATGCATTCGATCCACAATCTCAAATAGAAATTTATGATACTATTGTTCAATCAGCATTTCGATTTTGGAGAAAACAAGATCCAACTCTATCTCAACAGTTACTCGAACAATTTCTTCTTAATTTTTCGATTTATCTTCATTTAAAATCGTCAACGGGTCTTATGGATACATTTAACATCACACAATTAGCACGTTTAATTGTACAACAACAACATATTGGCAGGATCAATCGTAAACATTGCGAAGATCTTGTTGATAAATTATTGAAAGTTCTTCAATCGAATAGTATTTTAATAAGTGAACGTGGTTTAGAAGTCTATGGATTTTCACATTTATTATACCAAGAATATTTTGTTGCTCAATTTCTTGTCAAAGGTTCATTAAAAGAAATTGTCGGTCGTTTTCTTTTCTATTCAATGAATCCTCGTTTTCACAATTCAATTCATCTTGCTCTCAATTGGATCGATTGGAAATGGTCAGACACCGATTTCAACGAATTCTATACGGAACTTGTTTCAACTGACAACAATTATTCAATACCACTTGGAGCTATTCTTATCTTTCATTCTTTTGATCACCATCAACAAAGATTAATTCCACATTCAGTTCTTTTCACTGCACTTAACAATATTTTACATTCATCCGTAAATAAAACTACAACAAATATTCTTATACCATTTCTATGTAAACTACCATCAAGTATCGTACAACAATGGATGACAACTTATTTCATAAATAATAAATCTCTTCCGAAATTTTGTCAATGTTTATTGAATTTCTTCGTCAATACAAAGCAAATGAACAATTCTACTTTATCTGTGATCTGTCAACAATTACATTTGTTAGCTAAAGATAATCAAGTCGATGGATTTCTTATCAATCAAACTTTACAACAAATAATGTTGTCATGCTGTAGAAATGAGAATATTTCATCGTATCAATGGATATCAACTACAAATGAACAAAAGATTTGGACATCGAGTATGAATCCATTAATATTATCCATTATTATGATCGTTCAGGGTGGACTTCTATTAGATTTTAATTACAAATCGAAATTAATTTCTTGGTCTAATCAACGAATATACCGTCAATCACAAATTCTAAATCCAATTGTTGAATATTTAACAAGCGAGAATCAATCTCATTCAGTTAAACTTCAAAGATTAATCGAACAATATACGAGTGAAGTTGATCAAAGTTCAATAGATGATCTATCTGATAAGATTGTTGATACATTTGTTGCACTTATTTGTTTACATTCAATGACAGACATAGAATTCATTAACACCTATCTTCAATACAAAGCGTTATCATTGGCATTTAACAAAATCAAACAATCACTCTTGTTTATGGCAACAATCTTTCATGAACTACCACTATTCTCCAAGGAACAATTTACAGAAACGATTAAGTCGATCATCAACAGATTTCATTTGTCTACTGATCAACAAACGTTATTTCTATGCTCACAAAATATATTTTACAAATTCAAATCGGAATTAATGTTCAACAAATTGTCGGAAGAAGATGTTTCAAATGAATCTTCTCTGTTTCTAACTTGTGTTCCATTATCTTTACGAAAACTGTACTATCATTTATTTATTAATCAAACGGATAAAGCAG
>Ga0209922_103871_pt1 | contig 11393 bp, 13 predicted proteins | sample ThiBiot_500_biof_FD_183946 | JGI IMG/M metagenome (GOLD analysis project Ga0209922, IMG submission 183946) | Wastewater bioreactor microbial communities from Cape Town, South Africa - Thiocy_expt_500_biof (SPAdes) | ecosystem: Engineered > Bioreactor > Thiocyanate-remediating > Anaerobic-Aerobic ...
GGAACTCAACTGCAGAAACTGGAATAGGCGCTACGCCAATCGCGAGGCATTCCCATGCGCCAGCCCGAAAGGCGCCAAGGGCTATGTTCAAGCGCAGATATTCCGAGGCAAGTACCAAGCCCATCGCATCATATGGAAAATGGTCACCGGGGAAGAGCCCGACCAGATTGATCACATAAGCGGGATCCGAGCAGATAACCGGTTTAGCAATTTGCGCGCCGTCTCATGTGCAGAGAACAAGCGCAATCTCGGCATCGACAAGAGAAACAAGAGTGGATGCACCGGCGTGCTTTGGCACAAGGCCGCAGGGAAGTGGTGGGCTTCGATCCAGAAAGACGGCCAACGACACAATTTAGGATTGTACGAGAACCTAGAGAATGCGGTCAGAGCCAGAAAGGCGGCTGAACGTCGATTAGGCTTTCATCCCAACCACGGAAGGATCGCGCGGCCTGAATCGCGCCCATGATCGAAAGGAAAGACGATGAGCAACGAAATTGAGAAAATCCGCATCGGCCAATTGGAGGGCCCGACCATCAAAGCGAACGGCCGCTTGCTCGGCAGTTTGGCCGCTCCTAGCCGTCCGTTCGAGCGCTGGTTCGGCGGCGATCTGTGGGAGACGACGGGCGGCGCCTATATCGCCGACAGCATCCACTTCAGCGACATCGATGGCGAGGACGATCATCACCGGGCGCTGATCCTCTATCCCGACATGCCCGAGCAGGAACGCCGCCTGGCTGTCATGGCGCATTTCAACTGGACGCACCAGGCGCGCGCGCTTGCCAAGCGCCTTGGATGGAGCCTCGTCGTCACCGTCGATTGAGACTGGCACATACTGGAAATGGCTCGGCAGGGGCGCCCCCCCTTCCGCGATTTTAGAAAGGCAGGATTTGCTATGGGAACGTGGTTTATTGGTGCCTCCATCATTCTGGCCGGCATCATCATCGGCGGCGAGATTCGGGATGCGGGTAAGCGCATCGCCGATCGCCTGTGGGATTTGCACGAGTTGAAGCGCGGGCAGCGGTCCTGAAACGCAAAAACGCGGGGCAGGCCGAAGCCCACCCCGCGTTCCTCGCGACCGCGCTGTCCCCCAACAGCGGTGCGATATTCCGTTCCTGTCAGATGACGCTTTGCATCGAGAACTCCATTGCGAAGGTCCCCGGCTTCCGAACGCTTTGCGCGAACGGCGCCTGTCCGAAGCGGCCGAAGTAGAAATGCGCCTGCCGACCCGCCACCGCTTCGGGATTGAACAGGAGCCACACCGGCTTGCGCTTCGCTCGCAGCATGATCTGGCGGAACGATGAAATGAACTCGGCCTCGCTCACCCATGAGAGCTTGAAGCTGACCGTGTTGAGAACAATCCCGTCGGTTTCGATGTCGACGCCCCACCGGGAGATGTCGATCGAGCCGAGGTCGCTCGTGCCAAGCTCCCAGCCGCGGTCATAGAAGCGGCTCGACTGCACGGCTTTCCCGAGGATCAGGCTCGCCGCCTCGAAGTCGCCCGTATGGTTGCCGATGTCGATGCGCCACCACGTCGCGTCGATCTCGGCGAACTGCTGGAAGCTCGAATAAAGGCCGCTATCGGTCGTCTCGGCGGGCGAGATGAAGGTGACGGCGCCACTGTCATAGGGTGCGCTGCCGCCATCAACCTGCGCCTGCGATGTCCCGAGGCGCAGCCGCACGGTTGTCCCGGCCTGCGCGTTCGCGTTGATGAGCGAGCACATGCTGAGCGCCTGCGATGCGGTGAATTGCCCGCGCGCCCACATGCTGCTGTTGCCGTTCGTGCGCCAGACGAGGCCGATGGATTCGTGATGGTTCAGGTGGACCGCCAGCGTCTCGGTTCGCTCATTGCCGGTCGCGATCGTGCCGAGGTCGACCGGGAGGCAGAAGATCGGCTTTTCAATGGCCATCGGTTATCCCCAGAGCGTGATGTTGGCGGCGTCGCGCCGAAGGTCGAAGGTGATGTCGGCAACCAGCGCCGGGCGGTCGGTATCGCGATCGGGATCGATCACGGTCCCGGTCGGCGTCGCCTGCGAGATGTCGAGGCCGAAAGCGAAGTCGAGCCCACCGGGAAGCGTCGCCTGATAGCGGCCGCGCTCGGGAGAGAGCAGGGCAAGCCGTTCGTCCGCCATCGCCTGCACGTCGTCCATGCTGTCGAATTGCGTCTCGATCGGATCGTCGGCCTTCGTTTCGCGGGCGAGGTCGCCATAGGCGGCTTCCACCGTCGCATCGACGTCGGTCAGGGCTTTCCGGTAGGGCTGGGTGATGAACCCGATGCGCGCGGGGGTGGCGGGCATGTCAGCGGGCCGGCGCGTCTTTGCAGGCCGACGTCGCGGCCTTCAACGCATCGGCATAGTTCATGCGCTCGCCGGCCTGCGCTTCGACAGCACGGGCCTTTGCACCGGGCGCCAGCGCATTCCACGTCTCGTCAGGAACGCGCTCGAGCAGCGATTGCGGCTCGGCAGGGCGTCCAACGACGCAGCCCACCGGCGTTGCCACGGGAACGGGCTTGAGGACGACGCGCGGTTCCGGCGTCTGCCCCGCGCAGCCCGCGATCAAAAGCCCTGCTGACGCAAGGAATCCAATACGGCTTCGCATTCTCGTAGCTCCTCTTCGGCGGATAGGCGTTCGGTGCGGGTTTCGGCGGCGCGGGCGCGCTGGATCCAAGCGTCACGCTGGCGCTTGGTTTCCTCGAACAGCTTGCGGTTCGCCGCGGCTAGCTCGGCCGCCTCGATGCCTTCCTGCTCCAGTTTCGTGATGCTGCTCGATTGCAGGTCGACCACGGCCAAGGCGTCGTCGCGCTCTTTCCTGAGCGCCTTGCGGTCGCCGTCGATCTTGCGCACCGTATCTGGCAGCTTGTCGTAACTGCTTGGGCGAGGCTCGCCGATTTGGACCACGGCGAGGACGACGGCTTCGAGCTTGGCCTTGTAGCCGCCGCGAAGGTGGTCAACGCGGAGGCCCCATGCGGTGAGCGCGGCGATGACGATCGCAGCGGCAATGCCGACATATTTGCCGAGGCCGAACATCAGCTAAGCCCCGTCAGGCAAATCTTCACCTCGTCGCGGCGCCGGTTGACCAGCCCCGGCACCGTGCGGCCGCCGGCCTTCGTCCACATCATGAACGCCTGGCACCCCCCGCGCCAATCGCCCGCGTTGAAGCGGCGCGCCGCGGTCGAGCGGCAAAAGCCAGCGGTGCCGATATTATAGGTCAGGCTGACCGATGCGGCGAGCTGGGCCTCGCGGCCCGGCTGTTTCAGCCCTGGCACACAGCGCACGATCGGCGCGGCATGGTCGGCGATCTGGCGATACAGGCGATCGGTGCATTCGGCATCGCTCACCCGCTTGCCCATCGTCACGTCGCGCGTGTCGCCATAACAGACGGTCGGCACCTTCACGATATCGAGATAGGGATCGTTGCGCTTCCCCTCCCACTTCGCGATCAGGGGCGCGGTCACGGCCAGCGCGGCGGCACCGATGACGGCGACGGCCTTGTTGCGCCCCGACTTCGGCGCCTCCATCGGCTCGATGCGATTATTTTGCGGCATTGATCTTCTCCTGCGCCTTCGGTTGCGCGGTGACGCGAGCGAGGAAGACAAGGGCGAACAGTGCGCCGCCGACAACAGCCTCGATCCAGTCGGGCACGCGGTCTCGGACGGCGATCGGCATCATATTCCATGCGGTCAGGACGCCGATACCGGCGCCGCTCGCCCAGACGGACGTGTAGCGCCACGCTTGGCGCCATTCTTCGATCAGTTTCATCGTCCAGTCCTTTCGCGGTGGTAGGATTCGAGGGCAGCGACGCGCGCCTTGAGCTCGTCGACCTGCTTTCCGGTCGTGTCCTGTTGCTGGCGCTCGTCGATGCGCGTCACGGTCAGCTGCAGGTCGTTGAGCGTCTTCACGCCCCATGCCGCCGCGCCGGAAATGCCCATCGTCAGCACGGCGCTGATGATGATGCCGGCCCATTTGAGCGGTGCGGGGATTTCGGCTTTGACGGGCGGCGGCCCGAAGTGAGGATGCGTCGACACAAATTCCCTTATCGCTTCACTTGCAGCTGCCCTTGCTGTCGGTTCGACGATCGCTCGGACCTGCTCTGAATTTGCGAGACTGTCAGGCATCCCCACGCCCTCCCTTCGCAATGTAGATGATCGCCAAGAAGGCGAGGGTGACGAGGGCGGCCGCCAAGGCCCCCATGATCTTGACGATCATCATCGCCAGGTCAGCGGCAGGCTTCGTGGTCAGCGCGCGGGCATTCCTCGTCGATCGGCCCCGGCTGATGCGTGTCGGGCGGCGTCGGCTGCGGCGCTTCGCACGCGGCGAGCATCATCGCGCCGGCCAGGGCCAGCGCCGTTGCAATCTTGCGCATTGTCATTCTCCGATGTTGTGCGGCCGTGGCCGCGGGGATCAGGCGATCAAGCCGCCGTGATTTCTTCCAGCGCCGACAGGCGATCGTGCAGAGCCCAAGACAGGAGCAGGTTCATTTCATCGACGCGGAACCCGAACAGATGCCCCGCCTCGCGGACGACAGTCGCGTCACCATCCTCTCTGACCTCGATTTGCTCATTCCAGCCGTCGAAGCAAAGCCATGCCGGAGATACCGGGCCAGTCCATGTAATGTCGGGCAGCAGAGTGCCGTCGACATCGACGAGCGGCGGTGCCAGCCCCTCGTCGGCGACGATCTGCCAGATGCGCTGCGCCCGCGCGCCGAAGTGCCAGCGCGCGCCGTCCCGGCCTTTCTCGGTCACGGCATCGGTGAACTGATACCAGCCCAGCTCGTCGAGGATCGCTCGCGCGATGCGGCGGTCCTTGGTGGCACGATCCTCGCTCGCGCGGCCGATCCACACCTTGAGCCGTTCGTCGGACGTGCTGATCGTGCTGGTCGCCGCATAGACGACCGAAATTCGGTTTCCGGCCTTGCCCATCGAATAGGCATTATCGGTCACAGCATAAAAATTGCCGCTGCTATCAATGGCCCAACGGAACGTCCCGTTTGTTCCGAACCCGACCTGACCCGAAAGCTCATTCATAAAATGAAGGTCATCATTTCCGCCACCGTAGCCGATAAATCCTTTGCGCCCTGTTGCGTCATTGATGCCGAAATAGATGTTCCCGGTTCCGCGCGCGTTCGTTGTTTCGAGCGTGACAATCTGGCCGCTGCCAGATTTGACGTGGAGACGCACCCCCGGCGAAGTCGTTCCGATACCGACTGCGCCGCCGGGGGTGATCCGCAGCACTTCGGTCCCGTCCGCCGCGCTATTGCGGCCAACATAGATCGCGAACGCATCAACCCCCGGCGCCTGTCCGATGCACCAATTGTTGATCGTGTTTTGCGTAAACGAAAGCATCGCGCCATTGAGGCTGCTGCCCGCGTTGTTGGCCAAATCTGCGATAATGCCGCGGCTCGGGTTGGCATCGGCGAAATTCACCGAATAATTTGGTGAGGCGCCGTTATGGATGAACTTCCCATCGGCGTCCGCATAGACAAATTCCGATCGTAGCGAATGTCCGCCAGCACCCGAGCCAGTTGCTATCGGAACTCGATCAGTCGCCGCAGGGCTCAAAATGGAGCCAAGCGCCCACACATCGGTGTCGGCCATAAAATCTCCTATTGGCTTTCAGGGGGCGTGGGCCACGCCGCGCTAAGCGGGTCTGGCGCCTGCATAATATCGCGCAAATTCTGCCTATATTCGCGCCACGCCGCGCTTATTTCCGCTGGAACGTCGGGAAGCTGCGTCCAGTCGCTTTCGGCTAGCAGGGCGTCGCGCTCTGCTCGCTTACGGGCGAGCGCCGCAGCGACATTTGGCTGCCACTCCCCGTTCGACCAGACATGGCTTACCGCAACCGGGTCATAATCGCTCGGCACATCGGCCGCGGTGCGGCCCTCCATATCCAGGCCGTCGGTATCGATCACGATCCGCTCGACGATGCCCGTCGCTGTTTCGATGATGGCAATCATGCGACCTGCGCCTCGATGTTGCCGCTATACGTCCCGCCGGCGGTCTGCGCGGTCGTCGCGCCGTCATAATAGCGGATATAGAATTTCAGGCGGAACGTCTTGGGCGCGCCCGACGAATTGGTGACGCTATTGCTTGCCGACACCTGCCCGACATCCGACGGGCCATCGCCACCGACGTAGGAGGCTGCCGATCCGATCTGCGCCGTGCCGTCGACCTCTGCGCCGCCATCGGTCAGGTTCTGGATCGACACCTTCGCCTGCTGGCGCACCGTGCGCGTCCCCGTGCCGACAAATGATGCCGCAAGATAGGTCGTCGACGCATTGCCGCTGATCGTTGCCCCCGCTGCAGCCACGATGTCGACCGTCGCAATCGCCGTATAGGTGCCGCTGGCGTTCATCGACGTGACGCTGGCGGTGGCGCGCGAGGCCGCCGAACCGTCCTTCGGCTGCGCGACCGAAATCTTGATTGGAACCGGATCGCGCGAACCATAGGTCGCGGTGATGACCGTATAGGCTTCCTCTGCGCTGACCGAAGTGAGCGTGAAGGCGCCATCCCCGTCGTTGGACCATGTGCTGCCCGTGTCGGTCTTCGAAAAGCTGCACGATGCGGTCACGTCGGTGTCACCGTCGAGCACCTGAACCTGAATGGATTTCGGCAGTTCCCCTGCCTTTGCAAGCCCGCCCGCTGTGCGCGCGACGGTGGCAACCGGGGGGCTGGACGAGATGGTCAAGCCGGCCTGGCCTGTCGTCCCCTCAGATTGAACCGCATCATCCCAAGTGAACTCGTCGGCGCCCGACAACTTGGTCCCGAACGAAGACCATATCGGGTCATCGCTTGCGGGGATATCCTCGATGCTGGAATACCAGCCGACAGGAACCCCGGCGCTCGGGTCCGGGGTAGATGGCTGCGTTGCCGACTTGGTGACGATGAAGCGCGTCGAGTCCCCTTGCGGCCCGGTCGCCGCCCCGCTCATGCGCTCCCAATAGACGCTGCCATCGACAGGATCGTTTCCGGTCGTTGCGGTCGGGTTGACGTAAATCCACCGCGACCCATCAGCGATGCTGACGATATCCCCCTCGCGATACGTCTCGGCATCATCGTAGATGCCCCGCTCTTTCGGGGTGGCGTAGAAAGCCACGTCGTTCGACAAGTCGTGAACCCGCCACGAGATATTGCCCGACATGATGATGCGCTTGAACGGCGGCGGCGTGTCGGCCTCGACGAAATCGCTTACGACAGGCAGCCGCTTGCCCTGCGAATGGATCGTGAAGGCTGGCGTGCCGATCGTCACCCGGCAAGCGAACAGCTTGCCCATCAGCGAATAGCCGGCCTGCGCGTTGAACGGCGCGCACAGGCGGCGGGCGAGGTCGAGGAACCCGATCTGGTCCGAGATGACCAGGTTGATGTTGCCGCCGGCGGGGAGGGTGGCCGCGAATGTGTCGAGCGCGTCGAGCGAATCGGTGTCGATCGTGTCAGTCGAAATGCCGCGCTGCGCCGCAATGCGCTGAAGGATCGCGCCCGGCTTGCGGCGCAATATCCCGTCGGCATAGTCGCCCTGCACATCGCCGGTGATGACGCCATATTGCGGGGCCCCGAGCCGGATCATGCCTTCATCGAGGCAAGTTCCCCAACGCCCAGCCGGGATGTCGGCCGCCACCAAAGCGGCATAGTCGGCATAATCGCCGACCGATGCACCAAAGCTCGCGCCGCGCTCGTAAAGCGCATCCACGGCCTTTATCGGCCCATAGCCCGAGAACTGATAGACGCTGTTGTCTTCGTCGATCAGCACCGGCTCGACATTGAGCGCCACGCCGAAGACCCACGGTTTGAGCGTTCCCTTGCGGTCTGCGCCACCTTCCGCCCCGGTCGTCCCGGCATATTCAAGGTCGAGGACCTTCGTCTCGCCAGCTTCCCCGGCAGGGTCGAGCGACAGTTTGATGGCGCCGTCCTGCGCCTCGAAGCGCGTGACCTTCCCCTGCGACACTTGCGAGACCGAAAGGCCGGGAACCCCGATCGGTAGCGTCATCGCCATGGTCAGCAGATTTCCGGCGACCATGATCCGGTCGCCGCCGTTCGACAGGTGCGGATCAGCGCGCGCGACATAATCCGTAAAGGATGGCGCCACATCCATGGTGAAGGCGCCGACCCACATCTTGTAGCTGGCGCTTTCCCAGCGCACCGTCTCCGCGTCGGGATAAGAGGCGAGCAGGCGATTGGCCGCAAGCACAACGGGCCCCGTCGCGCTGTCGATCGACGCGCCAATGTCGCCGCTGAACAGCGATTGCGATAGCGCGCCCGGATCGCTCAGCGCCGCGGCCCAGATTTTCCCGTCCCATGCTTGCACGCGCCGATCAGCGGCCGAGCACACGCGAATGGGCGTGGCATCAATCGGCCAACGCGGAGTGACTTCGAGGAAGACGATCATCGGAAGTCGTTGGTCCGGAAATTGCCGAAGTTATAACGGTCGCCGCCGGCGGCAATCATCGTGGCGATGCTTCGGAGGATGCCATTCGTCTCGCCGATCGCCCCAACGACCGCAGTATTATCGTTCGCCCCGGTCGCCTGTCCCGTCGAAGAGAATGGCGAATCCCGGTTCTGCGCGATCGATGCGATGTTGGCCTCCGCGTCAATGCGCTCCTTCGTGATGCGCGTGATCTCGTCGAGCAGGTTGAAATAGGGCGTCTGCGAGCCGCTGAACTGGCGCTGGATGTCGAGCAAGTCCTGCGCGGCCTTGGCGAAATCATCATAGGCCGTCTTGTCGCCGGCGAGCACGCGGGCCTTGAGCGGGTCATAGGCGGTCTGCGCGGCGGCGAGCCGGTCACGCAGGCTGCGCCCGCTGTCGCCTATGGTGAGGTTGTCATAGAGCGAGCGCAGGCTGGCCGTGACCTTCTCCGACGCCTCCTTGATCGCCTTCGCGCGCTCGATGCCATAGAGCTCTTCGAGGCTGGCATAGTCCGCGGCGCTCGCCCCGGCTTCGGCAAAGATCTTCTTGAGCCGGTTGAACTCCTTGTCGAGCGTGTCGAGCGCGGCCCCGACCGGATCCTTATATTCCTTCAGGCGGTCGAACACCGATTGGAAGTCGAGCGCCTTCTGCACCCCGACCTCGAGGTCCTTGTTCGCGGCGATAAGGCGCTGCTGGGCCTGCGAGATGCCGAGGATCGCCCCGTCGCGGATTGCGTCGGCGATCGCCGCGCGCACCGCCGCTTCGGCATCCTGGCCGTCATAGAGCAGGTCCGATCCCGCCCGCTTGGGATATTTCTTCGAGCCAACATCGCTGCTGCCCGATCCCGAGACGCGGTAGTAGCCCTTATACTCGCCGATCGAGACGCGGAAGTTGCCCACATCGCCGCCCAGCATTTCGGCGAGGCGCGCCAAGCCCTGCTGCACCGATCCGCTCGCCGTGGTGAGGTCGTTGCGCACGCCGGCCTTGTTGCCGGTGACGCTGAAGCCGCCATCTCCGCCGCCGGTGATGACCGAATATCCCTTAGGGGCCTTTTTGAAGAGGCCGCCAATGGTCCCGCCGATGATGCTGCCGATAATTTCGCCGCCGGGGATCGGGATGAATGAACCGATCGCACCACCGATCTGGGCGCCGGTCTTGCTCTGCTTGATGCCGAGGCTCTTGAGGACGCCGGCCGTAGCTTCGCCGATAGCCGCGCCCTTGAGAGCGCCGCCAAGCGCCCCCTGCAACTGCCCCATGAATTTTTCGCCAAGCAGCTTGTTGCCGAGCGTCTGGATGGCGTTGTTGAACTCGCGCTGCGCTGATTTCTGCGCCGTAACGATAATTTCGGTATCGCTCCCCGGCTGGGCATTATCGTTCGCTGCGCTCGGCACCGAAGAGAGCGCAGAGGCGGCGTTAGACGCTGCCTTGCCCAACTCTTCGAGCGGCCCGATGGTGTTGCGGATCGTCCGAGCCATCTGCTTGCCGGCCTCATCCACCTTGTCGAGCCCGAGGATTTTCAGCTTCTGGGTCTGGAAGGCGTCGCCGAAGATAGCCGTGAAGATGTCTTCGGTAAGCGCACGCTTCTGCGTTTCGATCAGAGACGAGATGAGGTTTTTGGCGGCGCTGATGCCTTTCCCATCGAGGAAGTCATAGATCGCGCCCTTCGCCGCATTGGCGACATCATCGACGATGCTGAGCAGAAGTTGCTGGCGCTCGCGCTGGCGATCGAGCTCGATCGACTGGCGACGCAGTTCGGCCGTCTGCCGATAGTAGAGGTCAAGCTGATCCTTTGAAATGCCGCGCTTCTCGATCTGCGTGTCCAGTTCGTCGAGCGACTGCGCGCCCAACATGCGCGCGAGGTCAAGCGTGTCGAGATAGACGTCATATTCGGCCTGACGGCCATCGAGCAGGAGTTTTTGCCCGTCGATCAGCTCCTGCTGCTGCGAAAGCTGATCGGTCAGGGGGCGCTTCAGGAACTCGGGAATGATCTGGTCGCGCGTCTCGATCGCCGATTTGCGCGTCCCTTCGACCACGGCGCGCTGATCCGGCGTCAGGCCGCCATCCTTCAGCCGCTTGTCCGCCTCCGCGATTGCTTGATTAAGGTCGATTACCGCGGCGCTTGCACGGTCGATGTCGCGTGGCGCCTGGTCGAATTGCCCGCGCAGGCTGGCAACCGATTCCGCGGCGGCCTCGATGCCGCGCTGAAGCTGCTCAGCCATGCGCTGCGCCTGTTGCTCGGCACGACGGATCGCGTCCTGAACCTGCTCGACGCTCTGCCGGCGCTTCGCGAAGGCGACATGGAAGTGATCGTCATGGCCTTTGTCGCCGGGGCCAAGCAGTTCCTTGATCTGGATTCCGGCCGACCCAAAGGCTTGCCGGATCTGATCCTTGGTGAGCGCGCCCATGCCGCCGCGAGGAACGAAATCGACCGCTTGCCCAGAATAGTGATAGCTGCCCTTGACGTGCTTCCCGCCGGTTGTGCTGGTGACGATGCCGCCGAGAACGCCGGAAACCAGCTTGGTGACTTCGCTCAGCGTGACCGGGGGCAGGGCTTTGGAACGCTGGGAGCGTTCCGCGGCTTTCTGCGCCTCGAGCGCCTTGTCCTGATTGCGGCGCAGTTCGGCATATTGGCGGTCGAACTCAGCCTGCGAGATATAGCGATCCCCGAGGCGGTTGCGCTCCTGGGCGGCGATCGTCGGGTCGGACGATTCCGAGCGCGCGCTTTCGAGGCGCCGCACGCGAAGTTCCGCTATCTGTCGGTCGAACTGGCCCTTGATCCCCGCCGCCTTGTCGATCGTTTCGTCGATGCGACGCTGAGCGATGGCGAGTTCGGCCTGCGCTCTGGCGTTTTCGGCACCGACCAATGTATCAGCGAGCGCCCGACGCTGCTGCAAGAGCGCATCGCGCTTGGCCGCGGTGGTAGGATCTTCATTGAAGCCTGGCACATAGCTGAGCAGGCCATCCTTCGCCGGACCGAGCGCCTTCAGTTGTGCGTCGATG
>Ga0209922_103872_pt1 | contig 11393 bp, 10 predicted proteins | sample ThiBiot_500_biof_FD_183946 | JGI IMG/M metagenome (GOLD analysis project Ga0209922, IMG submission 183946) | Wastewater bioreactor microbial communities from Cape Town, South Africa - Thiocy_expt_500_biof (SPAdes) | ecosystem: Engineered > Bioreactor > Thiocyanate-remediating > Anaerobic-Aerobic ...
TATGTGGTGGACCCGGCATGCAGCAGCGGCGCCGCGATCACCACGATAAGAATGATCACACTGAAAGGGATCGCCCATCGCAGGGTCAGGATGAACCCGGCCAGCAGCCACAGCGGGAACGCCAGCCACACGAACTCGGCTGACACGGCGACGGTACCCACCCAGATCAGCGCCAGCCCGGCGAGCCACCAGATCGCGAGGACAGGGTCCCGGGTGCGTCCGGCAAGAATCAACCCACCGAAGTACCATCCCGCGAAGATCAACGACAACGCCAGCGCCCACGGCACCGGGGTGCCGTCCGCGACGGCACGGATCGCGGCGATTACCACCAACACCACAGTGATGATCGACTGCCCGAGCCGGATCGCCCAACTCACCCGATCCCCACCTCTGCGGTGCGTGGACGAGTCATCAGGACTCGGCAACGGCGTTCTGAGGATCGGCATGCTCCGATTCTCCCGCGCCCCGCTGCAGGGCGTGAGCCGCCGGGTGGCTGGGCAACCACATCCGATCCCCGAGAAGCGAGAACAGTGCGGGGACGACGAGGGTGCGCACGACGAGCGTGTCGACGAGGACACCGATCCCGACGATCAAACCGATCTGTCCCAGCGTGACCAGCGGCAGCAGCCCCAGAGCGGCAAACACAGCAGCAAGGACAATGCCTGCACTGGTGATCACACCGCCCGTCGTCGCAAGGGCCGTCACCATCCCGGCACGGGTTCCCTCCGTGCGCGCCTGAGCAAGCACCCGATGCACGAGGAAGATCGTGTAATCCACGCCGAGCGCGACAAGGAACAGGAACGACAACAGCGGCACCTGAAGATCTAGGGCATCCCATCCGAACAGGACACGTCCCAACCACGCACCGGCCCCGATCGCGGCGACCGCGCTGAACGCGTTGACGATCAACAGCACTAGGGGCGCCACCAGAGCTCGAAGCAGCACCACGAGCACCAGGAACGTGAGGACGAGAATCAGTGGAGCGATCACCAGGAAGTCCCGCAGGTTCCCTTCGCGTGCATCCACGTCTTCGGCACCCTGGCCGCCCACCTGTGCATCCGCACCAGTCACGGCGTGTACCGCTTCCCGCAGCTCGCCGACCAGTGCCCGGCTCTCCGGCGTTCCGGGGGCAGGCTCACCCACCACCGACAGTCGCACCAGCTCACCGTCCGTGCTGGTACCCGAGGCCGTCACCCGAACAACCCCCGACACCGTCTCGGCCGCGTCGGTCACCGTCGCCGTGTCGGCTTCCCGCGCGATGACGACGAACGGCTGCGCCTGGCCGGCATCGAAATGCTCCCCCAGCACCACGAGCCCCGCGGCCGAGTCCGACGGGACACGGAACTTCTCCACCTGACTGAGACCGATCGACGTACCGAACAGTCCCGCCGCCATCACCGCCAACAGTGCCACCCCGCCGACCAGCGGCAGCAGCGGCCGACGCACCACCCGCGCCGCTACCGTCCGCCAGACCCTACCCTGCGAACCCGTGCCTTCTCCCGCGCGGGGTACGAACGGCCAAAACACCCCGCGTCCACTCACCGCCAAAGCCGGGGGCAGCACCAGCAGCACCGCCGCGAGGGCGATCACCAACCCCAGCGCACACGCGATACCCAGCCCACGGGTACCCGGGATTACCGCCAGCACGAGCGTCAGCAACGACAGAACGACCGTCACATTGGACGCCAAGATCGCCGGTGCCGTTCCGCGCCACGCCGACGCAAGCGCACGGCGATGATCCGGCTCTACCACGAGGTTCTCCCGGTAGCGCGAGATCAGAAGGAGCGCATAGTTCGTCCCGGCTCCGAACACCAGAACACTGACGATGCCCGTGTCAAACGACAGCCCAAGTGCCCCACCCAACGCCGTGGTCACCTTACTCGCCGCCTGGTCAGCCACCGCCACCACTACCAGCGGGAACAGCCACAACAGTGGGGAACGATACGTGAAGATCAACAACACGGCGACGATCCCGATCGTCACCAGAAGCAGCGTGAAGTCCGCACCATCAAAAGCGGACGCCACATCCACCCCGAACGCCGGACCCCCTGTCACATGCAACGTCACACCATCGACACGTTCGTTGGCGACGAGTTCGCGCACCTCCTCGACAAGCACGCGGTCCGCAGCCGTGCCCTCGTCCGTCACCGGTGCGGTGACCTGAACCACCGCAGCGCGGCCATCCTCACTCGGAAACGGTCCGAGCACCTGCGCACCTTCGAGCTCCCCAAGATCAGCAGCAACTTGCGCAAGCTTCTCGTTCTGCACGTTGCTCAATGAGGCATTGTCAGTGCTGGAAGCCACCACGATCAACGTGCGCTCGTCCGCACCGGGAAACTCATCCGCCAGCGCAGCAACCCGCGCGGACTCCGAATCCGGCGGTGCGCTCTGGTTCGATGCCGTCATTGAAGCACGACCGAAACCGCCGATAAGCGCCACCAGCACAAGAACACCGGCGACAAGCCACACCCACGCACCACGGCGCGATGTCAACGAACGGGACAAAGACTCGGAGAATGAACGCACCCACCCATCCCAGCCGTACCGCCCCCCCTGTGCCATCAGCCGTCCCGCCGATCCCAAAATCCATCAAACGGATGACGTCACTGCGTAGAGAAACGAGCTGAGCGGGGGACGATCAGGAACTCGTTCGTCCCCTACCGCGAGCGTTCTGCTGACACTTGTGCACTCGGAACGTGAGCCTGTGTCATTCAAAGCTCATCTGTGTCATCGCAACGCGATTCCGACAGCGGGTGTCGGTATCGCGGTGGGATGACACTAGATGTCACGAATCGCAGGCGGCTTGCGCGCGGTCGGAGGAACTTTGTCGTGACACTTTCACATGTCCACGCTTCAGATGAGACTCTACGAGCGCCTTATAAGAGTGGCGCGAGAGCGACAGCGGTTGCTATGCCCGGGGCTGGCTCTGGTGTGACCGGTGTGACCGGTGTGCGCGTCAGTTGCTGAACCGACTTCGCCCGCTGGGCGGCTCTGTCGCTGTTGAGGATGACGATGACCTCCGCGATCTCGTGTACCAGGACTACGCCGGCGAGGCCGAGGGACGCTGAACAGGGCAAGCGGGAACAGCATGATGATCGCCAGGCCAGACCGATATTGGCGGTCATGCGCCGACCGCGGCGGGCGCGGGCGAGAGTGGCAGAGACGAGACGCAGGTCGTGGTCCATGAAGGCGGCGTCGGCGGACTCAAGTCGCTGCCGCGATCGCCTGGTTCAAGGCGATCGGCGCGAACAGCAGCGTCTATGCGTCGCCGTCATTGAACGAACCAACGCGCCCCTCCGATCCTCTGGCGTTGAGGCCGTCAGGCCACAGGCAGCGCCCCTACGATTTGTGACGTTGTCGGTGCTCCGGCGTAGCCGTTCCCTGTCGCGTAGATCCGGCACGCCAGTGAGCGAACCGGCGTCGTCGGGAACAGGTCGACGCCGTCGACACGGATCGTGGGCGACCCTCCGAACTGGGAGTTCGCCGCTTCGGCCTCGGTCCGGATCGTCACCAACTCAACGGGCACGTCGGTGAGTCCGAGTGCGTCCAGCGCGGCGCGCGCGTGCGCTTCTGCGATCGCCGTGTTCGGGCAGTCAACGATGTGCAGCAGCTCTACCTTCATGAAGCGCTGTCCGTTCGTTCGCTGTCCGCTGTCGTGCGAGGGGTAGATCTGAGGAGGTTCAAGCACACGAGTCCGACCCCGATCACGACGAAGACGTCGGCGACGTTCCCGACGAACAGGTTCCCGTACGCGAGGAAGTCGGTCACGTGCCCCTGCCCGAACGAGGGCGGATTCACGAGCCGGTCGATGAGGTTGCCGACCGCACCGCCCAGAATCAGGCCCAGTGCGACGCCCCACCGCGCCCCGCGCATCCGCAGGGCGAACACGACAACCGCCACGGCGGCGAGGACGCCGACGAGGGTGATGATCCAGGTGGCCCCGGAGCCGAGCGAGAACGCCGCTCCGGGGTTGTAGACGAGGGACAGACCGAACAGATCGCCGAGAAGCGGGACCCGTTCGCCCGGTGTCAGCTGCGCTACCGCGAGGGCCTTCGAGCCCTGGTCAAGGCCCAGAGCGAGCACCGCCACGCCGAGCGCGACGCCGAGCGCTCTCCTCGCCTGCGGCCGCGTGAACGACCCGCTTGTCTCCTCGACGGAGACCTCCTGCGTGCTCACGCGCTGGTCTTCCGCGTCTGGGCGGCGCGCAGGCCGTTGAGGATGACGACGACCTCGGCGATCTCGTGCACGAGCACCACGGCGGCAAGGCCGAGGACGCCGAACAGTGCGAGCGGCAGCAGGGCGGTGATAATCAACAGCGACAGGATGATGTTCTGGTTGATGATGTGCCGTCCGCGGCGGGCGTGGTCAAACGCGCGCGGGAGCAGTCGCAGGTCGTGGCCGGTGAATGCGACGTCGGCGGACTCGATCGCGGCGTCCGAGCCGGTCGCGCCCATCGCGATCCCGATGTCAGCCGCCGCGAGGGCGGGGGCGTCGTTGATGCCATCGCCGATCATCGCGACCGACCCGTTCTTGCCGAGTTCGCCGATCGCTGCTGCCTTGTCCTCAGGACGCAGCTCGGCGCGCACGTCCTCGATCCCAGCTTGGGCAGCGAGTGCGCGGGCGGTGCGGGCGTTGTCGCCGGTGAGCATGGTGATTCCGATGCCCTGTGCGGCGAGGGTGCGAACCACCTCTGGGACCTCGGGTCGCAGCTCGTCGCGTACGCCGATCGCGGCGACCGGCGTGCTATCGCGGTGCACGATGACGACCGTCATGCCCTGCTTCTCCAGCCCCGCGACCCGGTCGCCGAGGGTCCCGGCATCGAGCCAACGCGGGCTACCCACGGTGATCCGCGCGCCGTCGAGGGTGCCTTCGATGCCGTGTCCGGCCTGCTCGGTCACACCCTCGGCCGCGGGGGCACCCGGTGCGGCGGAGGTGATCGCGGCGGCGAGGGGGTGGGTGCTGTGCTGCTCGAGCGCGGCCGCCCAGGCCAGCGCCTGCTGTTCGGTCACGCCATCGGCGGTGATGACGGCGGTGACGGCGGGTTGGTTGCGGGTGAGGGTGCCGGTCTTGTCGACGGCGACGTGACGGATCACGCCGAACCGTTCGAACACGGCACCGGACTTGATGATCACGCCGAACTTGCTCGCCGAACCGATCGCCGCCACGACGGTCAGCGGTACCGAGATCGCCAGCGCACATGGCGACGCCGCCACCAGCACCACAAGAGCGCGGGTGATCCACAACTCCGGGTCACCGAACAGCGACCCGATCACGGCGACGAGGACGGCGAGGATCAGCACGCCGGGGACGAGCGGGCGGGCGATCCGGTCCGCAAGGCGGGCGCGGTCGCCTTTCTCTGCCTGCGCTTGCTCAACGAGCTCGACGATCGTGGTCAGCGAGTTGTCCGTGCCCGCCGCGGTCGTCTCGACCTCCAACGCACCAGCCGTGTTGATAGCACCCGCCGACACCGCATCGCCTGGCTCGACCTCGACCGGGATCGACTCCCCGGTAATCGCGGACGTATCCAGGCTTGAGCGTCCCGTCCGGACGATGCCGTCGGTTGCGATCCTCTCACCCGGACGCACCAGCATGAGCTGGCCGACGGCGAGGTCTTTCGCCGCGACCTCGACCGTGGTCCCGCCCTGGTGGATGGTCGCGGTCTCCGGGACGAGCTTCAGCAGCGCCCGCAGCCCACCGCGGGCGCGGTCCATCGCCTTGTCCTCCAGCGCCTCAGCAATCGAGTACAGGAACGCCAGCGCGGCAGCCTCCTCGACGTAGCCGAGGATCACCGCGCCGATCGCGCTGATCGTCATCAGCAGGCTGATACTCAGCTTGCCCTTGAACAGCTTCCGGATCGCGCCCGGGGTGAACGTTGACGCGCCCAGCAGCAGGCCGATCCAGAACAGCACCAGCGCTGGGATCTCCACCCCTGTCCACTCAAGGATCAGACCGGTGAGGAACGCGACGCCGGAGAAGACCGGGACCATAATCCCGCGGTCGGTCCACCAGGGGCCGTCGTGGTCATCATCATCGTCCAGCTCGACGCCCTCCACTTGGGATTTCGTCACTTCACTCATGCGTCGGCCCCGATTCCGCAGCACCCCGGTACCGTGCAGGACGCGTCCACACACGGCGCGTTCTCGTCCACCGCCAGCGTCACATCGACGAGCGCGGTGAGCGCCGCCGCGAGGTGCGGGTCAGCGATCTCATAGCGCGTCTGCCGGCCCTCGGGCTCGGCGACCACGATGCCGCAGTCGCGCAGGCAGGTCAGGTGGTTCGAGACGTTCGAGCGGGTCAGCTCCAGCTCGCGCGACAGCACGGCCGGATAGCTCGGGCCACCGAGCAAGGTCATCAGGATCCGGGAGCGCGTCGGGTCCGCCATCGCCCGGCCGAGCCGGTTCATGACATCTAGACGCGAAGTAAAAGTCAGCACACGCTGATTATACATTGAAGGCTGACTGATCTTCTTGACGCCCGTCGTGTCTTCTGCGGCGGATGAATTCACCCTCCGCGCGGCAGGTGCTCGAGATGTCCGATGGCCTCGTCGAGGAGCTCGGTGACATGGTCGTCGAAGAGCGAATAGTGGATGTGCCGACCGGCGCGACTCCCGGTGACAAGGCTGAGGTGCCGTAGCAGCCGAAGATGGTTCGACACGGTCGTCTGACCGATCTGTAACTGTTCACTGAGTTCGGTCACCGTGCTCGGTCGCGCGCTCAGCATGCTGAGAATGCGCAGCCGCGCGGGGGAGGCCAGCGCCTGCATGATCTCGGCGAGCCGCTCGGCGTCCGCTACGGACAGGGGGCTCGCATCCCGACGCGTCTCAGCAGTGACCATGCTCACCATTGTGCCCCTCGATCACGATAATCATTCACAACAACAACATATCATGAACTTGTGATGTATTCTGGGGCGATGACCGTTCCCTCGTCGGCGACTGCCGTGCCCACTGCTGAGACACAGGAACACGCTCACGGTTCCGCCCGGTGGGAGTTGTGGTTCGCGATAGCCGCCGGCGTCACCTACGCCGGCGGGATGATCACCGAGTTTGCGTTGGGGCTGCCGTTGATCGGGTGGCCGCTGGTGTTCTTCCTCGCCACCTACTTCTTCGGCGGGTTCTTCACGTTCCGCACCGCGATCGCCTCCACGCTGCGCGGCAAGTTCGAGGTCGACTTCCTCATGTTGGTCGCCGCCATCGGCGCCGCCCTCATCGGGCGGTGGGCGGAGGGCGCGGTACTGCTGTTCCTGTTCAGCCTCGGCCACGCGCTCGAGGAGTACGCGCTCAGCAGGGCCAGCAGGTCCATCGAATCGCTTGCCGAGCTCGCCCCCCGCAGCGCGCTGGTGCGCCGGGGCGAAGAGGAGCCGGTGGAGGTGCCGGTCGAGGAGATCGTGGTTGGCGACGTCGTGGTCATCCGACCGAACTCACGCATCCCCTCAGACGGCTTCGTGATCTCGGGCGTGTCCGCGGTGGATCAGTCCGCCGTCACGGGGGAGTCGATTCCGGTGGAGAAGGAGCCGGTGGTAGACCCGGAGCGGGCGATGCGGACCGTTGACACACTTCCCGCGGCCAACCGGGTCTTCGCCGGTACGGTGAACGGGTCCGGAGTGCTTGAGATTGAGGTCACCGCGACCGCGGCGGACTCGACGCTCAGCAAGGTTGTCGAGCTCGTCCGCACAGCCGACCAGGCCGCGTCACCGACGCAGCAGTTCATCGACCGGTTCCAGCGTTGGTACGTTCCCGCGGTGATCCTTGGCGTCGCTGTCACGCTACTGGTCTCGTGGTTCGCGTTCGGACAGCCGTTCCCCGATGCGTTCTACCTCGCCATGACGGTGCTCGTCGCAGCCAGCCCCTGCGCTCTCGCGATCGCCACCCCGGCCGCTGTGCTGGCGGGTGTGGCCCGTGCGGCACGGGCCGGCGTGCTCGTCAAGGGCGGCGCCCCGCTCGAGACCCTCGGACGGGTGAAGGCGATGGCGTTCGACAAGACCGGCACGCTGACCTGGGGTGCACCCCGGGTGACTTCCGTCACCCCTGCTGGCGACGTTCCCGAGCCCGACCTAATCCGCACTCTCGTCGCAGTGGAGGCACTCAGCGACCACCCTCTTGCCGAGGCGATCGTCCGCGACCTCGAGCCCCGCGTCCCCCAGGCCGAGCGCCTCACAGCGACAGACCTGAACGCGGTCGTCGGCCGCGGCATCACGGCGACGATCGACGGGGAACGCGTCGACGTCGGCAACCTGCGCATGTTCGAGGAGCAGCAGCTCGCGCTTACCGGCACACTGGCCGATGCCTACGCACAGGCGCGGGATTCCGGTCAGACGCTGATGATCGTCCGCCGAGGTGACCGATTCCTCGGCATCGTGGGTGTCATGGATGCCTCCCGCGCGGAGTCCGCTCAGGTACTCAGCGCTCTTCGGGCCGCGGATGTGGGGCAGCTCGTGATGATCTCCGGCGACAACCAGCGCGTCAGATCACCCGCCTCTCCGAAACCTACCGCCCCATTGCGATGGTCGGCGACGGCGTCAACGACGCCCCGGCGATGGCAAGCGCTGATGTCGGTATCGCGATGGGCGCCGCCGGCTCTACCGTCGCGCTGGAGACCTGTGATATCGCCCTGATGAGCGACGACCTCGGCCGTCTCCCCTTCGCTGTGCGGCTCAGCCGTGCCACTAGCCGGATCATCCGGCAGAACCTCATCGCCAGCCTCGCGATCGTCGCGTTCCTCATCCTCGCGACCTTCCTAGGGCTGAATATCGGCGCCGTGGTTCTCATCCACGAAGGCTCCACGCTGGTCGTCGTCGCGAACGCGCTCCGCCTGCTCAACTTCGAGCGAGGCAAGGAACACCACGGCATCGACCACGAGGACAAGCCCAGCCCGTGACACTCTCCTGTCTCACTCGAACGTCCCGCCCGGATCGTCTTCGCCAGAACCGTCTTTGCACGGTCACCCCATTGGAGTTCACCCATGAAATGTCCCATCGACGGCAATACATTGGTGCTGTCAGACCGCACAGGAATCGAGATCGACTACTGTCCCGAGTGCCGTGGAGTATGGCTCGACCGCGGTGAACTCGACAAGATCATCGAACGCTCACTGACAGCTCCTCCGCCCCCCGCTCAGCAGACGGCACCATATCCGACGCGATATGACGGACATGGGTCCAAACATGGATCCCAGAGCAGACACGACAACAACGACGGACAGAATGGCCGACGTCGCGGCGGGTGGCTCGGCGACCTCTTCGACTAGCGCTTCCGCCGCCGGAAGGGTCTCGCCCCTTGCGAACTATGTGACCCAACAGGCTTTCACGGTGCCGGTCGTGGCCTGTGCGACGGTCGGGATCGTCTCAACGAAGGCTCGCGTGGTCTCCTCTGACCCCGGGTATTCGACGACACGCCAGCCCACAATGCCGAAATCCTCATCCAGCGCCTGCACAGCGCAGGCAAACGCCGCGCCGGCGGGTGGGGTGGCCTGGAAGGAGACGGTTACCGTGCGGGCATCGACCAGCTCGAAACCTGTCTCGTCGAATCCGACGTCGTCGAACGAGTTCGCGACGGTCAGCCATGCGAGCGCCGCGACAAGCAACGCCGCCACACCTGTGACGGCGATCCAGTACAGTCGGCGGCGTCGAGGGCGCGGGGCGCGACCGTAGCGTTCGGCCAGCTCCTCCTTCGTCGTCACGCGGTCCTCTGTCTCGGTAGGGCTCAGCTGCGGGGGCGAGCATCGTGCGTGGCAAGGTTGGCCAGGTGCGCGTTGTAGGCCTGCAACTCGGCTTTACCGGTGCGGTCCGCGTGCCGGTCGCGGCGTTTGGTCTCACGGTCGTCGCTGCGGCTCCATTGGATGGCGACGGTGATCGCGAGGATGAGGGTCGGGATCTCGCCGATCGACCAGGCGATGCCGCCGCCGGTGTACTGGTCCTCGAGCGGCGTCGGCCCCCACGTCCGGCCCATCGACCCGAACCAGTCGGCGACCATGAGTCCCGATTGCATCATGATGGCGATGCCGAAGAAGGCGTGCATCGCCATGATGACGATGAGCAGCAGCAGCCGGCCAGGGTGGGGCAGCCGCCAGGGCACCGGGTCGATGCCGATCAACGTGAGGGCGAACAGGTAACCGGTGATGAGGAAGTGCGCGATCATCCACTGGTGCCCGAGATGATCGGCCAGCGACCACCGGAACAGGTCGGTGTAGTAGAAGACCCACAGCGACCCGATGAACAGCCCGGCTGCAATGAACGGGTTGGTCAGCACACGGGCAACGGGCGAGTGCACGGCCCACAGAATCCATTCCCGGCCGCCGCGGGAGCCGTCGTCGCGCTTGCGGATCGCGCGGGCGGCGAGCGTCACCGGGGCGCCGGCGACCAGCAGCACCGTGATCGCCATCGTGAGCAGCATGTGCCCGACCATGTGCATGCTGAACAGGTAGTCCTGGTAGACGTTGATGACTCCGCCGGTGACCCACACCAGCAGCACCATGCCGGTGACCCACATGATCGTGCGGTACACCGGCCATGCGTCGCCGCGGCGGCGCAGCCGCCATACCCCGACAAGGTAGAAGAAGATCGCGAACCCGGCGATCACCGCCCACAGCAGGTCGACGTTCCATGCGGTGACCCACCGTTCGATCGTGAGCTCCGCGGGCAGCGGTGCACCGGTGAGGCGTTCCGCTGGCGACGGGGCCTCGGGAAGCGGGGCCGGGGTCGGTGGCGGGGTGCGGGCCAGCGCTGCAGCGGCGCCGCTGGCGACGCCCATCAACGCCAACTCGAAGACGATCAAGATCCAGAAGGGGCGGGATGCCGCGTCAGAGCCGCGCATCTTGCCGATCAGCCGCGTGCGGTACCACGCGCCGAAGAGCCCGAGACCGACCAGCGCGACGACCTTCACGGCCAAGATTGCGCCATAGGGGGAGAGCAGGTCCGACCACTGCTGCAGGCCGATGGCCGCGCGGACCGTGCCGGATACGGCGACGAGCACGAACGCGGCTAAGGCAATGCTCGAGTAGCGGGCGACGACATCGGCGATGCGCTGCCGCTGGAGGACCGGACGGATGGCGACGAGCAGGAGGAGACCGCCGAGCCACACCGCGGCGCCGATGATGTGCAGGATGAGCGCGATCATCGCCTCGTGGTGGAGGGCGTCATCACCGGAGTGCCCTTGCGTGCCCATCGGCACGAGCGAGGCGACCGCCAGCAGGGCGACCAGAAGCGTTCCCATCCAGGACCGCACTGCGAAGGTCAGGACGGTGAGTGCTGCGCCCGCGACTGTTGTGATCAGCCACGTCCGGCCCACCTCGAGTTCGACGAGGAACCGTCCAAGTTGGGCACCGAACTGCGGTCCGACGTCGATCGCGGGGTTGAAGACGCTGAGAAACGTGAGGAACCCGGTCGTACCGGCTGCC
>Ga0209922_103873_pt1 | contig 11388 bp, 10 predicted proteins | sample ThiBiot_500_biof_FD_183946 | JGI IMG/M metagenome (GOLD analysis project Ga0209922, IMG submission 183946) | Wastewater bioreactor microbial communities from Cape Town, South Africa - Thiocy_expt_500_biof (SPAdes) | ecosystem: Engineered > Bioreactor > Thiocyanate-remediating > Anaerobic-Aerobic ...
GCTAGCTGAACAAAATGCACAATTCGGCGGACTTTCTTCATCAAATACCGACGGTTACGGTCAAAATTCATATGTTAAATCATATCCATTTATGCTTGATTCTGTTGATGGTAAAACGAAGAAAACTTTTTTTTTCTTTACAAAAAAATTCTTTCATAATTGTTAGGTGACGAACCGGTAAAATCATGGTACAATGGCATGCGCTATTATGATTTCGAGCAAGGTGGTTTCTCTCTCCAAACCGGTGGATTTACTCAAGTTGTTTGGAAAAGTTCTACACGACTTGGCGTCGGTATTGCCTTTACGAAAGATCGTCGTTCAGCTTTTGTCATTGCTCTCTATGATCCAACTGGAAATGTCTATAATGCTTTCGAACGTAATGTTCTTCCTGATCAATGTTGATTCTCTTTTTTTTCTTTGTCTATTCTGTAAACAATAATAATAATAAACAATATCTTGAAAAATCTATTAATTCATAATGATCGAAAATGTTTAATAGAGGAATGGTTGATCAGTATATGTCTTACAACCGACGTGTTAATACAGTCAGTCAAACAGTACTCGTCATCTTTTTCTTCTATCCAGGTCTTTTGAATTTCTTATATAGTCAAGTGTTTTCTCGTTTCGACTTCATCATACTATTCTGTCAAGTTGTAATAATATGCAAATTGTAATCTATTCACTTCTTGTCTTAGCTTTAACAAGCTACAATGTATTAGCTGCAATTCGAACAGATTTTTCATCAGCGACATGTCCAATTAAATTGTACAATCCAGGTCAACCATCGTTATTTACTGGCGAACGAATCTATGCCAATGTTGAAACATTTCATCCATTACTCGATGTTCTCGCTGATTATGCTAAACGTTGTCATTTAAAACTCCGTATTAAACAATCGTATGTCAACGAAAAACCAACGAAGTACGATGATCAAACAGAATTATTATTTCAATTAGGTGAAGCTATCGAATTGGAACTTGTTAATAAAATGAATAAAGTTATTTGTGATCGTACGTGTATGCGATTAGAATCGAAATCAATAGATCGTATTGACGATGCCAAATGTTTCATTCGTAAAATGGACAACGATCGTCGATTCGAACAAGATAAAAGTCAACCAAATATTTTCATGATTCGAACATCGAAATCAAAAAAACTCGATCAACGCCATCGTGATCTACAGAATAGTTGTAAATTTCTTCGTCGAGAAAAATTTTTTAAATAAATAAATAGTCATTCTTAAAATTCTCTCTTTTGTTTATTTAACTCTATCGTACATAATCGAGGTCTTTTCTTGTTCGTCCTACGTATATAAACATTTCGATTTTCTCTCATCGAATATCATATGATTGTATAGTTAAACAAAATGAAAACTATCATCATCTGTCTTCTCTTGATCTCTACAAGCATTTCATCTGCTTATCATTTTCGACGAATTTTCGAAATTTTTCGTTTAAAACCTCTTTGTCCAATTAAATTATACGATCCGAATGATCGATCGTTTACAGGTGTGCCAATCTATGGAAATATCATCACATTTCATCCATTACTTCGAACTCTTTCAACCTATGCTTATGATTGTGATGTCATTATTAATGTTAAACAATCATTTGTCTACAATAATTCAATGACGAACATCGATTCTCAATTTCGTAGTCATGCTGATTATGCGTTAGAACTTGGCAAAGGTATTGAATACGAATTATTCGACGGAAATAATCGTCTTCTCTGTAATCAATCATGTATCGAACAATATCTCGCACGTTTATCTGATATACCATCAGTAAAATGTTTTTTCACGAAATTAATGCGCGATGAAAAACTTCGATTCGATCCAACCAAACCAAATTTTATTATCGATAGTCAATTATCGAAATATGCAATCAGTGAACTTACTACTGAACGTCAAAATCTACATGAACGATGTAAAAAAGTGTTATTAGCATGGACTATTCTTCCTTTAGTTAAATAATTGTAAATGTTCGTCATTCTTGTTCTTCTTCTTTGTGAAAATAAAATATCTAATGTCATCCAGGACTATTTACTTGTCTATATAAACACTTGTTTATTTTGTAAATCGAATTGTCTTCATCAATCAGTCGCTTTTCTCGGATTAAATCATTTAAAAAATATTTTCCAAAAGATAAATCATTTCAATGTCGAATCAAATTAAACATTAAACAATCATTCGTTCAAGAAACCCAACAAATGTCGACATTGATGCTTCGCAATCACAATGCAATGTCATTTCGACTTGGTGAAGCCATTGAATTCGAATTTGTCGATGAAGATAATCATCTTCGTTGTAATCGAAATTGTATGAAACAACGCTCATCATCGGATTCATTCGTTACATTTCAAAATCAATGTGCTAAACTCAAATTAGATCAATGAAAATCTTCCTCTGTCCTTTTTTTTATTATTCACATATCAAAAAAAAAGAGAATGACAATAAATTTTTTAATAAAAAACAAAACCAAAGAAAACAAACAATTCCAAACCGACGGTTAGTCGATCTTTCTTGTTTAAAAGAAAAGAAAAGCACGCCACAAACAACAGAAAGAAAGAAGGAAAGAGATAGAGCTGCTCGTTGAAATTATATACAAACGCATATAAGATCTTTTTTGTTTGTTGCTAAGCAGAAAACAAAAACTAATAAAATAAAAATTCGAATGTGTTCGGTTTGTTTCTCTTTCAAAAGGAACTACTTTTATTTTTTTTCTCTTATAATATAGAAACGAACGGACATACACACATGACAAAAAAAGAAACGGAGAGAGAGAGAGAGATAGAGCAAAAAAAGAAAGAAAGAAGAAGAGAGGTTAATAGTGTGTATCAAATGTAGACGTAAAAAAAAACGAAAGGACCAAACGCAAGAAGAAAACAAAACAAAACAAACATGTACAGACAAAATCCAAGTGAATGAATGAAAGAAAAAGAAAGGTTCTTGATGTTTTAAGATGATGGCGGCGGCTGTTGTGGGGGATATGGTGGACGAATGAGAGGTGTTCGAACTAGATTCGGTGTTGTATTTGGTCGATTCATGTAAGTTGGCGGCGGAGTCGATGTATTCGATCTCAATGGCGCCACTAATGTTTGCGGGGATTGCTGAACGACGGGATATCGAGCACGTGTTGCTGTCGAATAGTTCGGCGGAGGATTTGTTGGATACCATTGTTGTTGTTGTTGAGTTTGTTGAGGTGATTGTTGAACGAATGTGGTTGTTGTTGTTGCTGTTTGTGTTGGTATTAGACGGTTCATGGGTGCTTTATTGATCAATGGTGGAAACAATTGTTGTTGATTTTTGCCATCGGAATTCGATTGTTGTTGATCGTCAATCGATGGATCTTTAACTCGATTGATAAGTATATTTAAATGTTGATTCGGCGAAGATTGCTGTTGTTGTTGTTGTGAGAGATTAGTTAATGGTTTGCCGTTGACTTGTTTTTGTGTCATAACATAAGTTGTTTGCTGTTGTTGAGGTTGATTTGCCCATGTTGAAGATGTTGTCGGCGCACGAATTAATGTAACCGATGGTTTACCTGTTGAATCATATGACGATGATGTTGATGGATGAGATGCTGATGATATGGAATCGGATCGTGTCGATGTCATTGATGTTTGTGTTGTTGGTTGAATCGTACTACTTGTTCGTTGTAGCATCATTGCTTGCATACGTCGACGATCGGTTTGCGAACTCGTTGCTCGTTGTTTTTGTATTTTCGTTTTTAAATTTGTACAAAACGGTACTTGACAATGTTGATCCAAACAACTTTTCGCATGATACCAACAGAGAAAAATAACTTGTTTACAAACATTACATTGACTATTTTTGCCTTTACATTCTTTCGTATGTTGAATAACGCGTTTATATCGGTAACAACTTCGATTCACACAATTTGCATTTCGACAATTGACAGCGTGTAGTAGCGCTTCGATACAACGTTGCATCGATTGTTGCCGTTGTAATTGTGAACTACCAAGAGATTTTCCATTTGAATTCGATGAATTTTGATCACAATCTTCGACAATCGATGAATTCACTCGTCGTTCCATTTTATGTTCATGTTTAGGTTCAATATTTGAACATTTCTCGCACAAATCATAATCTTCACAGACTGTACAATGAAAACGTACATCACATGGTTGTCGACACATGTTACATGTATAAGTTAGTTTATCGGTAGTCGATGTATGCAATTCATAGAGAAGAGCCATCGTCGAAAATTTCGCCCGACGTAACGATGAAAATTCGTAGTGTTTCTCACGAGCAAAATTAAGAAATGCATCACGTGTATCCATAAGATCACATTGAATTAATGCATCTGTATCATTAACAGTTGGATAGGATGCCATAGGATTACGTAGACGAATGACAAAAAATGCTTCTTTATGTTTTTCCATGGTTGATGTTATTTTCGACATTAAATCCGTACAATTTGAAATCGCTTTTTTCGCTACTTTTCGTTGACTAGCTGTCTTCTTAAGATTCTTTTTCTTGTGTGTATTCGCTGATTTACGTTTATCAGAATTATCCGTTGGATCGTCAGGCTCAATTGGATCATCGAAACCCCCATCGTCAATGGCTCGTGCTGCTTCCGATTCTTGTTTTCGTCGGTCTTCTTCTTCTTGATCGAGTTCTTTAATACTTTCTTCGATGATATTCGACCAAAAATCGCCTTCAAAATACGGTATTTGAAATGCCGATTGAATTTGATTGTCAAGACAATCTTTTAACACATCCTTATAATCAATAACAACACGTTCGACAATGGCTCGATCGAGCATTTTCTTATACCAATCTTGTAAACGTTTTGGTTTCGGCACACGTTGTTCAGGCGGATGACAATGAAATATGTAATCATCGCCTTCACTTGGCGGACACGCCCAAATATGTGCATAAACATAGCCCAATTGTTTCGCATATTCCAAGTAACCAATTAAAATTTCATGATAAATATCTGTTCGATATGCTTTCGGCCGAAAATAATGAACGGAATCCAAATATGATACATAAACACGTCGAGTATTCGGCGCTTGACATCGTCCATCGTATTCTTGTACATGCATGCCGAATAGGACAACGTCGACGCCTTCGATTTCTTGAAAAGCAAAGATCGCTTTCGTTCGATAGGGATAACCGTCGGGCACCTGATTGCCGTAGTATTTCTTCAAGCGTGGTTTCACTTCGCAAATCTTATCACTTGCTGCCAAGATTCGTATTGTAACACGGCCCGTCGAACAACCTTCCGTTCGAAGAAAATCATTGACACGTTGCTCTAATTTCGATGCTAGATCGGTATGCGTTAGTTTCGATGACACATAACGATTGTCTTTTCGTTTGATGTTATATTGTCGTACGCAAGTATCACAAATGAAACCTTCGGGCCAAACTTGATCCAAATGTAATGCACAAACTTGATGCCAACGACGTGAACAAACAATACAATCGATCATCGCTTCCGGCTCTTGAATATCATTTTTCGCCGGAAGAAATTCTTGTTTTGATACTTCGACAAGTGTTTGAGCGGGATCATCACCAACAAATATCGAATCACCTTTGACAGCATCGAAACACTTCGCACAAAACGTATACTTATCACCGGACAAATTCGTACGTGACGGTTCAGGATTGTTGTAATAATAATAATTACCATCGCGTGGTATTTGACAACATAACTGATTGCCATAACAAAACATTACTTGAGGTAAATAAACATATTGTCGTCCGCAACAATAGCCTAATGCTTGCATGACGGGATCGATAGCATCAGCAAATACTTCAGATAGTTTTGTACACATCTTATACACACGTGTTGTTTTCTTATTATATAACCAAGCGTTATTGAACATTAGCCAAGCATCATCACAGAATTCTAACGGATTTTTATATTCGCCACGTAGAAGTTTATTCTGCATGGTCGAAATATCCATTGGATGTTTGATTATTGTTGGATAATCAAGAATATTCAACGCAACCGGATCGACTGGTTGCTTAAATGGATGTGCATCGTCACAGTCACTCATCTTACGTATAACGGGCTCGAGATGAGAACGTAGACTCTCGGCTGAAAATTCGACAGGATATTTTGGCAGTTGTTTACTGGATGCATCGATTGGAGGCATCGTGGATTTCATATCATTATCATGTTGAGATTTATATTCTGCATTGGTTGGTTCTTTTTTAATTGTTGCTAGAGAATGATTTGTTTTCGGTGAAAATGGTTCGTTTTTAAATGGATTGATGTTTGTATCCATTAAATCAGTATTTGAATGTTGAGTTGTTGAATTAATATCGACATTGAGAAGATATTTAAGATTTTCATTAGCTGATACATTCGTGATTTGAAATGAGCCAAGTGTTGAATTCGGATTATTCTGTCGGTTGGTTAGAGTTGTTAATGGTTCAGTTTTAATGATTTGTTGTTGAGGAAAAAGATTTCCTGTTGATGATAGATAATCATTCGGTGGTGCGATACGATTCGGTGGACCACTTTCACCAGCCAAACTATCGATGGCCGATGGTAAACGTAGATTATTCGGATCGATATTTGTTTGTCCGCCAGTTGTCGATGAAATTTGCGTCGCCAATTGCATATCTTGCAAACGTTTCTTCTCTCGACGATCTTCGAGTTCCTTTTGAATTTTATAGATCTTCTCGGCTAGTTTATGAAAATATTCTTCTTGATTCGTTGCGATGTCAAATGTTTCATTTTCGACACGTCGAGCATAATTAGCCAGATTAATAATACGTTTGTCTCTCATCGCACCTGTATCAGTGATGGGAATCAATGCGGTAATAATCTTTTGAACAAGATGATTTCTCATTTCTTGTGTGACACGATTCTGCCATTCTTTATTGACAACTAATGATGTCGATGATGGATTTGTTGGATTGGAATTCTTTGTTGTTGGCGGTGTTTTCAATGGTTGACAAATGGGACATTGAGAATTTGTACATTGTTTCCAATGTAGAATGATTTGTCGTGATGTAACACAATGTGGTACCTGACATGTTTTATTATCATTACATTTCGTCATATGTTGAAGTACACTTTTCATTGTACTACAATGCGGTAATGTACATGCACTCGGACGAATTTCGCCATTGACCAGCGGTTTTTCACGTTGTTGACATTTGTGTGCGTGCAGGAGAAGAACGAGTTGTTTCTGAATGAATTGTCGACGTTGAATTTCCGTGTGTTGAGATGAATTCGTTGTTGATGTTGCCGATTGCTGCTGCTGCTGTTGTTGTTGCTGTTGAGGAAGATAATTAGCTGATGTTTGATCCATCATTTGCGGTCGTATCGATTGTGAATTGTAGTTTTGTTGAAATTGTAATTGACTGATCTGTGATTGTGTAAGCGATGGCAGAGGTTTGTTCGCTTGTTGTGCTACTGTTTGTTGAACATTTAATAATCCTGACGGTTGTTGTTGTTGTTGTTGTTGAGGATTGGGAACGAAAACATTGTTATTATTTGGATCACTGGCTTTGACGATATTCATTTGTGCGACATTTTGATTCATTGAGACCATCGATGGTTGATTGTAGGTCGGCCGAATGAGTGTCGGTTGCATTGTACCTTGATTTTGAACTTGTTGAGGATTTGGCATTCGCGTATAAACAGGTCGAGATGTATTAATCATTTGTTGTGGCGTGTAGATTGTTGGTTGCTGTTGAATACCATTCGAAATGACGTTGGTTGAACGAACAACGGTTGATGTTGGCATTGTTTGTATACGTTGAAGACTTGGTGTTTGATATGATGATAATTGTGGACGAACTTGAGAAACATAATTAACTCGAGTTGGATACAAATTTGTTGACGTGGATGTTTGTTGTTGTTGTTGTTGTGGTGGTGGTGGTGGTGGTTGTTGAACTTGTTGAATTGGTACTTGTGGTTGACTTGCATCCAGCGATGTGGTAAAATCAGTGTCAAGATCGAATAGATCTTGACCAAGTGTTGGATCTGTCGGATCGAATTGTGATAACATTTTCACATCGTACTCTAGAAGAATATATTGACATGAAATCGAATTGAAAACTCAGTGATTTCAATTACCTGATTCATTTGGATTTGTACCTGAACGAAATTTTTTTGAAGGTGGTTGTTGTAGACTATAGTAGTCAGCCATCATCCATCGTCCAAATAATCAAATGCTAAATCAAAGAATTTGAATTTCTACTAAGCATCTAGAAGACATTATCATCAAACATTTTCGGTTTTCTCATCATTTTTTCGACTGAATATCTTTAAATTCGATGTTTGAACTCACGAGCATGCAAAAAATATACTACAAAGCGGAAGTACTAGTGACAACTGGCGGACAACTATTCCTATTATCTATATGATTGGTGAGAGGTTTAGAAGGAATGCATAGATGTGCTACAGCAAACATTTTCGAAAAGGTACATACCTTTTTTCTTATTGGTTGTAAACAAATCGAAACGATGAATATTATTTGTTGATACAAATTAAATAATAATATCACTAAAAACTATACTTATCGGTCGTCCCAAAAATATGGGACAATTAATTAAGATGTATTTCTGATAAATAATAAAAATAAAAATGAATCCGATACATCGGGTAGTTAACGCTTATATATTGGGGAAAAGAAAGGGTAGGAAGGATGAGTCATGAAAAATATTTCTATCCATTGGGTAAAAACAGAAAGAGCAAAACATTAAATAGTCTTTCGTAAATGTCGAATGTCGAAGAACGGTAAAAGATAGAAATGAAGTAAAAGAATAATGTGAAATTATTTTATTGGATGACAAGTAGAATATAACTTTGCCTTTCAAAATGTGTCGCGATCATCAGTCTCGCAACGAAGAAAAAAAAAATTTTTTTTTTTCATTTGACTTATTCTGATTGATAGGAAACCGTTTTATTAAATATCTTAATGAACAACAATATAATCTTTCTTTTTAAATTATACAAAAAAATAATAAATAACACTTTGAAATTCTTTACCAAACAAAAAATAAACTAAAATAAAAAAAAAAACGACTCTCTCATTGAAAGACAACAGATAGATGACTTCTATGTCGGTTGTGATGTCATACGAATTCGACTATTTGGATTATCGAAATACGTGCACCGATGGCCGCAACCGTACGGGCATTCATCATGAGTTTGAAACCAATTTTTCATATGATCAATATGTCCGCCATGCAAACAAATTCCACAGAATGTAAACAAACCACGACACGGAATTTGACTAGAAGAAAATTCATTTTCTTTAAATGAGATTTAAAAGAAAACTAAGTGTTGTCTTACCAAATCGCGCAAATAAATTCTTTGAGTACCGGCGCATTCTGTTTATTGTTACTATTACTATTCAATGTTAAACTACTAGGTGAACGTTGAAAAGCTGAACCTTGTGGTTGAAAAAGAATCGTTCCGTCGTAGTCTCTCGAATCGTAATTCAATGACATATCTGCATGTTCGATGCAATGTTTCGTCACTTGCTTAGCTTTGACAAACAGGCGCATCTTTTGGAGTAGTTCTAAACAAAGAACTCAATGACTTTTCACTGAAACAACTCCTCGATCATACCGATATACATAACGATCCAATGCAAATGCGAACCTTGAAATAATTCTAATCGTTTTGGTAACTCGAATTGAGGACAGAGAACGAGAAAAAGATGAACGGCGACTTGTAATTCATTCTGAATGAAGAAAATTAGGTGGAGAGTTCAAAGAAAATTGAGATCTACATTTTCAATGTAATAGAAAAGCGTTTCACGAATGATTTCATCGAAATTAATCCCATGATTTTGCGTTATTGGAGTATAGGTTTCATTGATAGTAAAAAACTGTTCACAACAATCAGTTGTTGTCGAATGAATCGACGTTTGTGCTGTACTGTTCAAATTGAAACGATCATTTAAAAACTCAAAAAAAGAAAAGAAAAAAAATTCAACGAACTTTTCGTATTCATCTTCACTCTCGAGATCGTCATCATCGTCGATATAGATGACATCGTTCGTTGCTGTTCGATAATCAATCATTGACTCATGAATAGCATTGAAATCTACTTGATCTTGATCGGATTGTTCATAGTTAAGTGGATCATTCGATGTGAGGAATATCAAATCATCAGACAAAGCCTCTCGAACAATATACGAATCGATGTCATCGAGAATTTCTAGAAAATTCAAGAGAATTTTATCGTTTTAGTTGATCATTATTTGTAAACCTAAAGTCGAATTTGTTTTCGGTGGTTTTTCATCGAGAATTGGCTCGTGTTTATCGACAATGACTGTTAATTTCCGTCGTGAATTATTCAATGAATCACTCAGAAATCGACTTTTGGTCAACGATCTCGATGTTTTCACTGGATGACTCGAATTTTTTGCATCTATAAACAACAATTTCATCATCTGCCATGTTGCACTCAGATCAAATCGATTGATTTCTTCTGCCCAATGACTATTTATATCACAAATTTTCCCGAACAATTCTAAATCTTTCTTTCCATTGCCACAGATCCATTTCTTTGCTAGATAATGAAATTCTTCTAACGATCGATCCTGACAACAGTTCTTTGTCATGCCTAATAAACAGGCTCCTCGTATCATCGTTGACCATTCAATATTCGTTTGTAATGTTCGATAAGAATAGACATCTTTGATCGACAATGAACTTCGATTGACCATTTGTGATCGAGCGTAATCATTGTCAAGTCTCGGCATTGTTATATGTACACGACCATTTGGTCTTGCATTCAGAGAAAATAAAGAAACGATATCTTCACTTCGAGTCGCACTTGCAAGAGGCGCATGAACCAATTGTTCATCACGACCGATTGATATGATATTGCCTGTATTCGATTGCCAAAGGAAATCATCGATTTCATCTGAATGAAGTGAGAAAGGAAATAAAATTATGATTTTTTTGTTTGGATTTTTACTTCGATGATGACAGAAGGATATCTGTGGCAAATAGCCTCGTCGAACATCCCAAACATGCAATCGATAGTCTGTCGTTCGATTGCAACAAGCAATTTGATATTTTTCATTGGGATGCCAACTTAATTTCGACACTTGCCCGTATGTGTTGACAGTGAACAATAATGCACTTCGATGATTGTCCGCTGTTTTCGTATTCCAAACCTGAATGAAAACGAAGCTCAACGATTATATTCAACAAAACAACTGACATTTATTGCTCGATCATGTCCACCGAAACCACCGGTTGCCAACCAGGAATGTTCATATGGATTCCAAGCAATGCTTAGAACTTTTTCGGGGGTTAACACCGACGAATCGATTTGATTCGGTCGACGAATGTCCCAAATCTGCAAACACATGAATCGTATCGAAACAAAACCGAGTTTTGATAAAAACTCACGGGAACTGAATAGTGATCTTGAATAA
>Ga0209922_103878_pt1 | contig 11367 bp, 11 predicted proteins | sample ThiBiot_500_biof_FD_183946 | JGI IMG/M metagenome (GOLD analysis project Ga0209922, IMG submission 183946) | Wastewater bioreactor microbial communities from Cape Town, South Africa - Thiocy_expt_500_biof (SPAdes) | ecosystem: Engineered > Bioreactor > Thiocyanate-remediating > Anaerobic-Aerobic ...
GACGACTACACGTCCAGCCACCATGCCCGGCTGCTCCTCTGGGGAGACCAGTGGATGCTGCAGGACCTCGACTCCACGAACGGCACCTGGCACGACGGCGAGCGCGTCGCGAGCCCCGTCCCGGTGCTCGTCGGCGCGCCCATCAAGGTCGGCGCGACGACCTTCGAGCTGCGGAAGTAACCCGGCGACATGGTCTTCGAGGGGTCGAGTGCCGCCATCTCCCATACGGGGAAGGTGCGCTCCAACAACCAGGACTCGGGCTACAGCGGCTCGAACCTGTTCGTCGTCGCCGACGGCATGGGCGGGCACGCGGGCGGAGACGTGGCATCCAGCATCGCGGTGAACCGGCTGCGCGAACTCGACCACCCGTTCGCGACGACGGGGGATGCCGAGCAGGCGCTGCAGGCCGCGATCACCTCCACCGCGACGCTCCTCATCGACACCGTCGCCGAGCGGCCCGAGCTCGCGGGGATGGGCACGACCGTCAGCGCGCTCGACTTCGTCGACGACTACGCCGTCATCGCGCACATCGGCGATTCGCGCATCTATCTCTACCGCGACGACGCGCTCACCCAGATCACGACCGATCACACGTTCGTGCAGCGGCTCGTCGACTCCGGCCGCATCACCCCCGAAGAGGCGCGCTACCACCCTCGCCGCTCCGTGCTCATGCGCGTGCTGGGCGACATGGATCCTGACCCGGACGTCGACACGTTCATCATGCCGACGCAGCCCGGCGACCGCTGGCTGCTGTGCTCGGACGGCCTCTCCGGCGTCGTGGACGACGCCCACACGGCGAAGACCCTCGGTCAGCGCCTTCCTCCCGGGCGCACGGCGGACCTCCTGCTCAAGCAGGCGCTCGACGGCGGCGCGCCCGACAACGTCACCGTCATCATCGTCGACGTGGGCGGTAGTCATCCGGTGTTCAGCGGCACCCCGACGATCGTCGGCTCGGCATCGAACCCGCAGGGCATCGAGGTCCCCGCGGCGCGCACGGGCCGCACGAGCTGGCTGCACCCCGCGCGGCAGGCCGCGAACGAGCCGAGCCACTTCGAGCCGGCCGCAGAGTTCCTCGAGGAGCTGATCGAAGAGGATCGCCGCCGCGCGCGCCGCCGCCGCATCTGGTGGATCGTCGGCGCCGTCGTCGTGCTCGCCGCTCTCCTGACGGCCCTCCTCGGCGCCTACAGCTGGACGCAGTCGCGCTACTTCGTCGGTGCCGACGAGGACTCCGTCATCATCTATCGAGGCATCCAACAGGACCTCGGTCCCATCTCGCTGTCCACGCCGTACGAGGAGACCGGGATCCTGCTCAGCGACCTGCCGTTCTATCAGCGGCTGGCCGTGCAGCAGACGATCTCGGCACGCTCACTCGCGGATGCCCAGCAGATCGTCGAGACCATGCGCGAGACGGGGGTGGATGCCCCGTGACCGACACCGCAACCGGGCCGCTCGCTGATACGACCGTCGCGAAGGCGCTGCGACGCATCCGGATGCCGCAGACGCAGCGCAACCGCGAGTTGGGGCTGCTGCTGTTCGCGTTCCTCATCAACGCGGCCGCCGTCGCGCTCGTACAGCTCGGCGCCACCGCGAAGATCGACTGGACGTTCCTGTATTACTGCGGCGGCCTCACCGTGCTGGTCCTTGCCCTGCACGTCGTGCTGCGCTACCGCGCGCCGCAGGCCGACCCGTTCGTCGTGCCGATCGCCACGGTGCTGTCGGGGCTCGGCCTCGCGATGATCTACCGCATCGACATCGAGAAGTCGCTGACCGGCTGGGCCGCCCTCTCGACGCGGCAGCTCGTGTGGCTCGTCATCGCGATCGCCGCGGCCGTCGCGATCGTCGTCTTCCTGAAGAACTACCGCGTCCTGCTGCGCTACACGTACCTGTTCGGGTTCGCCGGCATCCTCCTGCTGCTGCTGCCGTTCGTGCCGGGACTCGGCACGGATGCCGGGGCGGATGTCTGGATCTCGATCGGCGGCGTCTTCTCGTTCCAGCCGGGCGAGCTCGCCAAGATCTGTCTCGCGATCTTCTTCGCCGGCTACCTCGTGCGCACCCGCGAAGCGCTGACCTCGGTCGGGACGCGCTTTCTCGGGATGACGTGGCCGCGACCGCGCGAGCTCGGCCCGCTGCTGCTGCTCTGGGCGGGTGCGATGGCGATCATCGTGCTGCAGCGCGACCTCGGCACCGGGATGCTCATCTTCGGCATGTTCGTCGCGATGCTCTACGTCGCGACGGGCAAGACGAGCTGGGTCGTCCTGGGCCTCACGCTCGTCGCCGTCGGGGTCGCGTTCGCGACGACGATCCTGCCGTACGTCCAGGCCCGCTTCACGAACTGGCTGCACCCCTTCGACCCCGCCACCGTCGACGGCGACAGCTATCAGCTCGTCAGCGGACTGTTCGGGCTCGCCCAGGGGGGCCTGCTCGGCACGGGACTCGGCCGCGGCCGCCCGGGCCTCACGCCCCTGTCGCAGAGCGACTACATCTTCCCGAGTCTCGGCGAAGAGCTCGGCCTCATCGGCGTCTTCGCGATCCTCTGCCTCTACATGGTGTTCACGAGCCGAGGCATCCGCATCGGCATCGCCGGGCAGGACGACTTCGGCAAGCTCCTCGCGACAGGCCTGTCGTTCACGATCGCCCTGCAGGTGTTCATCATGGTCGGCGGCGTGACCCGCATCATCCCGCTCACGGGTCTCACGACGCCGTTCCTCGCGGCCGGTGGCTCCTCGCTCATCGCGAACTGGATCATCGTCGCGCTGCTCCTTCGGATCTCGGATGCCGTGCGCTCCCGACCCCGGGTGGTGATCGGCTGACATGACGAAGGAACTCCGCCGGCTGAGCATCATCATGCTCGCGATGTTCGTCGCGCTGTTCGCGTCGACGAGCTGGATCCAAGTCGTGCAGGCGAGTGACCTCGGTGAGAACTCGCACAACCGGCGCGCCCTGTACGACTCGTTCGAGGTGCAGCGCGGGGCGATCATCGCGGGCGACCAGGTGATCGCGTCGTCGGTGCCCTCCACCGACATCTACAGCTGGCAGCGTCAGTACACGGACCCGCAGATGTGGGCACCGGTCACGGGCTTCATCAATCCCGTGCTGGGGTCATCGACCGGCATCGAACAGGCGATGAACCGGGAACTGTCCGGGACGGCATCCACGCAGTTCCTCTCCCGCATCGAGCAGATCATCTCCGGACAGCCGCCGCGCGGATCCAACGTCCTGCTGACGCTCGACCCCGCGGTACAGAAGGCCGCGTTCGACGCGCTCGGCTCGTATGAGGGGGCCGTGGTCGCGCTCGATCCGAAGACCGGGCGCGTGCTGGCCCTGGTGACGAGCCCGAGCTTCGACACCAATACGCTCGCGGAGCACGACTCGAAGGCCGTGAACTCCGCGTACGACGCCCTCCTCGCCGAGCCGACGAATCCCCTGTGGAACCGGGCGACGGGCGACAGCCTCAACCCCCCGGGCTCGACGTTCAAGCTCGTGGTGGCCTCCGCCGCCCTGGCATCCGGCCGCTACACGCCCGACTCGACGTTCGAGAACCCGGCGACGTACGTCCTGCCGGGCACCTCGACGACGCTCCACAACTTCGACGGCGGCCAGTGCGGCCCCGGTGACACGGTGACGCTCGCCACGGCGCTGCGCCTGAGCTGCAACATCCCGATGGCGGAGCTCGCCGCCAAGCTCGGCGACGACGCGATCCGTACCGAGGCCGAGAAGTACGGCTTCGACACGAGCTTCGACATCCCGATTCCCACCCACGCCTCGGTCTACCCCGCCGGTCCTCTCAGCGACGACGTGACGGCGCAGACCGGGTTCGGTCAGTCCAACGTCAAAGCCTCCCCGCTGCAGATGGCCATGGTGTCTGCCGGCATCGCGAACAAGGGCGTCGTCATGAATCCGCGCATGGTGGACCGTGTCGTCGCCACCGATCTGACGGTGCAGAAGACCTTCGAAGACACCCAGTTCGGGCGTGCGCTGAGCGAGAAGGATGCCAGCACGATGACCACCATGATGATCGCCAATGTCCAAAACGGTGCGGCGAGCGGTGCAAGAATAGACGGGGTCGACGTGGCCGGGAAGACCGGCACGGCGGAGCACAACCCCGGCGATCCGTACACCCTCTGGTTCACCGGTTTCGCTCCGGCGGCAGACCCGAAGATCGCGGTCGCGGTGATGATCGAGAACGGCGGAGGGCTCGGACAGTCCGGAACGAGCAACGGGATCGCGGCCCCCATCGCGAAGAAAGTCATAGAGGCGGTGCTGAGCAGATGAGACCGACGCAGGGTGTGAGCTTCGGCGGGCGCTACGAGCTGGACTCGCGTATCGCGATCGGCGGTATGGGCGAGGTCTGGGAGGCGACCGACCACGTCATCGGACGCACGGTCGCCATCAAGATCCTCAAAGACGAGTACATGGGGGACCCGGGGTTCCTCGAGCGCTTCCGCGCGGAGGCGCGCCACGCCGCCCTCGTCAACCACGAGGGCATCGCGAGCGTCTTCGACTATGGCGAGGAGAACGGCTCCGCCTTCCTCGTCATGGAGCTCGTGCCGGGTGAGGCCCTCTCGACGATCCTCGAGCGCGAGGGCTCGCTCTCGACCGACAAGACCCTCGACATCGTCGCGCAGACCGCGGCCGCCCTGCAGGCCGCCCACGCCGCGGGCCTCGTGCACCGCGACATCAAGCCGGGGAACCTCCTCATCACCCCGGACGGTCGCGTCAAGATCACCGACTTCGGCATCGCCCGCATCGCCGACCAGGTGCCGCTGACGGCGACCGGACAGGTGATGGGAACGGTCCAGTACCTGTCGCCCGAACAGGCATCCGGCCACCCGGCATCGCCGGCGACCGACATCTATTCGCTCGGCATCGTCGCGTACGAATGCCTCGCGGGCAAGCGTCCTTTCACGGGCGAGTCGCAGGTCGCGATCGCGATGGCGCAGATCAACGACGCCCCGCCGCTGCTGCCCGCCACGATCGCCGAGCCCGTCCGCAACTTCGTGATGAGCATGATCGCGAAAAAGCCCGAGGACCGGCCCGCGACCGCCTCGGCCGTCGCTCGCGCCGCCACGGCCCTGCGCCGCGGCGACATCGCCGGCGCCGTGGCGATCGTCCCGGCGATCGCGGGAGCCCGTCCCCTCGACGAGATGACGCAACTGCTCACCGCGTCGGGCGAGGACACGACACGCCTCCTGCCGGCCGCGGCCGCCGTGCCGGCCGTGGATGCGGCACCGGAGGGTGCGAAGAAGAAGCGCAGCCCGTGGACGTGGCCGCTCATCGCGCTGATCGTGCTCCTGCTGCTCGTGCTCGGCGGGACGCTGTTCGCCCTGCTCCAGGGCGGCAACTCGGGAGGCGAGAAGACCTCCGCCCCGCCGTCGTCACCGAGCACGCAGAGCCAGACGCCGTCCGAGACACCCACCCCGACCGCCGTCCCCATCGCAGATCTGGGGTTCATCGGAAAGACGTGCGAACAGGCGCAGCAGATCGCCCGGGACAACAAGCTCACCGCTGTCACCTGCAAGCCGGGTGCCGCATCGGCGTCGGCTGACCAGGTCGTCGGCACGATCTACGAGACGGACCCCAAGGGCGGCAACGTGAAGCCCAACGACGCGATCACGCTGACGTTCTACACCGAGCCGTCGCCGATCGGCACTCCGACGGCACCGACGGTGACGAACAACCCGACCGGGTCCTCGTCGTTCACCGTCTCGTGGGACGCGTTCACCTGCCCGGCGGGATCGTCGGTCACGGCGTACAACCTCACGGTGATCAACGGCACGTTCGACGCCAACAACGGCACGACCTACCAGTCGCCGGCGAGCCCGCGCAGCCTCACCGTGACCGCCACCGGCGCTCCCGGGACGATGGTGCTCGTCACGTACACCGCGCAGTGCGGTGACCGGGCGAGCGACGCCTCGCCCGAGGGCAAGGCACCCATCCCGAACACCTCGCCCGCTCCCACCCCCTCCACCACACCCTGATCGCTCTCGGTTAGGCTGGCCGACGAGAGCACCCAGGGAGAGAAGTGTCTGCAGAACCGCGCGTGCTGTCCGGCCGCTACGAGGTCGATGAGCTCATCGGTCGCGGTGGCATGGCGAGCGTTTATCGCGGGCGGGACCTGACGCTCGGTCGTGACGTCGCGATCAAGATCCTCAAGCGCGAACTCGCCGCCGACAGCACGTTCCGCACGCGCTTCCGGCTCGAAGCGCAGGCCGCGTCCCGCATGTCGCACCCTGACATCGTCCGCGTGTTCGACGCGGGGGAGGACACCGAGACGGATGCCGACGGCACCGTCCACCCCGTGCCGTACATCGTCATGGAACTCGTCACAGGGCGCCTCCTGAAGGACATCGTCGCCGACGGCCCCGTGCCGATCCCCGATGCGGTGCGCTACACCGATGGCATCCTCGAGGCGCTCGAGTACTCCCATCGTGCGGGCGTCGTGCACCGCGACATCAAGCCGGGGAACGTCATGGTCACCCCGGCCGGCCAGGTGAAGGTCATGGACTTCGGCATCGCGCGCGCGGTGTCGGACTCGTCGTCGACCGTTGCCGAGACGACGGCCATCATCGGCACCGCCGCGTACTTCTCGCCCGAGCAGGCCAAGGGCGAACCGGTCGACGCGCGTGCGGACCTCTACTCGGCGGGCATCGTGCTGTACGAGCTGCTCACGGGGCGGACGCCCTTCCGCGGCGACTCTCCCGTCGCGGTGGCCTACCAGCACGTCAGCGAGACGCCCCTCGCCCCCTCGGAGATCGTCGACACCGTCCCGCGGTCGCTTGACGCCGTGGCCCTGCGCGCCCTCGCGAAGGACCCGTTCCAGCGCTACCAGGACGCGGCATCCTTCCGCGCGGCGCTGGATGCCACGGCGGAGGGGAGCGTCCCGACCAAGCGTCAGGTCGGCGCACTCACGAGCGAGCTCTACGGTGCCAACCCGCGCCAGGCGGCCGAGACGGCGCGTTCGCTCCAGCAACTGTCCGCCGACACGACGATGCGGCGCACGCAGCCCGGTCCGCCGGCGGCGTGGATCTGGGCCGGCATCGCCGTGCTCGCCGTGGTGCTCGTGTCGGTGCTGTTCTGGGTGGTCACGAGCAGGCCGGGAACGACGATCCCCGACAACACCCGCATCGTCCCCGACGTCGTGACGATGTCCTGGGACCGCGCGAACGAGCTCCTCTCCCAGAACGATCTCAAGGCCGAACGACATGACGAGAGCAGCGACAAGATCGCTGCGGGCAACGTCATCCGCACCGATCCGACTGCGGACGACACCGTGGCACCGGGGCAGATCGTCCGGGTCTACGTGTCGACCGGGCAGGAGATGAGCACGGTGCCGACACTCACCGGGCTGTCGACGGAGGCCGCGACGACGGCACTCACGGGCGCCGGGCTCTCACTGGGCGCCGTGCGGACGCAGAACGACCCCGACCTCGCGGCCGGGACGGTCATCTCCGCCGATCAGAAGGAAGGCTCGCAGGTCGCGGCCGGGACGAGCGTCAACCTCATCGTCGCGAGCGGAAACGTCACGCTCGTCGACGTCGTCGGGTACACGCAGGATGCCGCGCAGCGCACCCTCACCGCCGACGATGTCAGGCTCACCCCCGAGATCAAGGAGGACGCGACGTGCCCCGCGACCTCGGGCGGACCGACGATCGCCGCGCAGTCGCTGGCCCCCGGAGACGTGCCGATCCACTCGACCGTCGTGCTCACGGTCTGCACGGGATCCTGACGCGGCGTTCGACGCGTCGGTGAGAGCCCGGCGTCAGTCGACGCGGCGGTGCGGGGAGAGCCTCGCACCGCGTTCGGCGGCGCCGCGGCATCCGATGCCTTCGAGCCAGTTGCCCAGCAGGCGGTAGCCGCCCTCGGTCAGCACCGCCTCGGGATGGAACTGCACTCCCTGCAGCGGCAGGATGCGGTGGCGGATCCCCATGATGACGTCGGATGCGGTCGTCGCCGTGACGACGAGATCAGCCGGCACGGAGGCGGCGACCACGGCGAGCGAGTGGTAGCGCGTCGCGACGAACGGCGAGGGCAGTCCGGCGAACAGGTCGTCGCCGTCATGGCGCACATCGCTCGTGAGCCCGTGCATGAGTTCCGGCGCCTCGCGCACCGTCGCCCCGAACGCGACGGCGAGCGCCTGGTGGCCGAGGCACACGCCCAGCAGCGGGATGGCGGACGCGGACGCCGCGCGGACGACCTCGATCGACGCACCGGCATCCTCCGGCGTCCCCGGACCGGGTGAGACGAGGATGCCCGAGAACCCGGCGATCTCCTGCGCGGGGTTCTCGAGGGCATCCGCTTCGACGAGACGCGTACGGGCTCCGAGCTCGTCGAGGTACCCGACGAGGGTGTGGACGAAGCTGTCGTGGTTGTCGACGACGAGGACGTCAGCCACCGACGGTGGACTCCTGCGGGTTGATGAACTGCTGAGCCCACGGGAAGACGTACCAGAACAGGCCGTAGAGGATCGCGGCGACGAGGACGAGGAGGATGAGCGCCCGGAGCCATGCGGGGCCGGGGAGGATCCGCCAGAGTGCGGCGTACATCAGGACGAGGCTCCTACGGTCGGGGCGGCGAGGGAGGTCGGCGGCCCGTCGGCGGTCGGGGTGAAGCCGTCGAAGATGGCGTAGGCGATGATCCGCTCGAGCATGTTGAGCTTCGGCGCGCAGCTCGTGAGGGTCAGGTACCGCCCGTCTGCCGCGATGCCGACCTCCTGGGGGACGGGCAGGAGCACCTCGATCTGAGTGTCCTTCACGTACTCGATCGTCCGGAAGCGGTAGGTGTACCAGCCGTCCGGCGTCTGGATGACGATCGCGTCGCCGATGACGAGTTTGTCGATCGGGTCGAACGGGGCGCCGGAGGTCCACCGGTGCGCGGCATACACGGTGTTCCCCATGCCGCCGGGCATCGCCGTGTCCTTGTAGTGGCCGATCTCGCCCTTGTCGAGGATGTCCTTGCGGGAGGTTCCGGCGGCGATCGTGAACTGCCACTGCGGTCCGAAGCGGGGGATGAACATCACTCCGAACGGAGTGCCGTGATCCTGTTGCGCCTGCACGGGGATGACGGGGTCGGTGCCGGCGGTGTCGCTCGGCGTCGGCGCCGGGGCGGGATCGTCGATCCAGCTCTGCGAGAGGGCGCTCGCCTCCTGGTGCTTCTCGTTGCCGATGATCCAGTCACCGATCCACATCTGCCAGGCGACGTAGAGCAGCGCGACGACGCCGACCGTGATCAGGATCTCGCCGAGAACGCCGACGAACGACGCGCGACGGCGGGGCCGTGCGGCCGTCGGCGCATCCGCGCGCGTGGCATCCCCCATGGTCGGATTCTCCCACAGCATGGCTGTGGCCCGGCTGGCAGGTAGGATTTCGGCATGGCACGTTCTGGCAAGGATGACGATCACCTCATCGAGCGCTCCGAGGGCGATGCCGCCCCCAACCCGGTGTGGTTCAAGCCCATCATGCTGGGGCTCATGATCCTCGGCCTGTTGTGGGTCATCGTCTTCTACCTGAGCGGCTCGGTCTGGCCGATCCCGGGCATCGGCGGGTGGAACCTCGTCATCGGCTTCGGCATCGCGTTCGTCGGCTTCCTGATGACGACGCGCTGGCGCTGACACCTCTCCACACGACTGTCCACCGGGTGTGAATTACACCCGTGTAACTCATCCCCAGTTGTGGATGAGCCTGTGGATAACTAACGGTAGATCGCGAGTGGAACGGCGAGCAGCGCGAGCAGCCCCACGCCGACAGCGATGAGCAGCAGCACCTGCGTGCGTTGCTGACGGACGGCGCGCGTGCGCGCGAAGACGAACCCGATCAGTGCTCCCACGAGCCCGCCGCCGATGTGCGCCTGCCAGGCGATGTTCGACCCCGGTAGGAACGTGATCAGGAGGTTGAGGCCCAGCAGGATCGCGATCGAGGTGACGTTCGCCCCGATGTGACGACCGATGATGAGCATCGCACCGAGAAGGCCCCAGACCGCGCCGGATGCCCCGGCGACCACAGTGCCGGGGGCGAGGAGCGCCGTGAGAACGGATCCGCCGAGAGCGCTCAGAAGATAGAGAGCGAGGAACCGCCAGCGGCCGACGAGAGGCTCGAGGCTTCGCCCGAGTGCCCACAACGCGAGCATGTTGAGCGCGATGTGCCACGGGCTCATGTGCACCAGCGTCACGGTGAGCAGGCGCCACGGCTCCGTGTAGGCAAGGGGCGCAAAGAACACGAGCGAACTACGCACCTCGAGCCCGACGCCCGGGATGAGCCCGATCAGGTAGAACAGCGACGTGACGGCGATGAGGGAGTAGGTGACGACCGGTGTGCTGCTCGCGACGGATCGGCGGCGCCGTGGCATCCGTGTGACCGTCGCCTGCTGTCCGCGCTGCGCCTCGGCACGGCATTCCGGGCAGATGACTCCGACCGGCAGCTGCGTCTGGCACTCCGGGCAGATGGTCCGCAGGCACCGCTGACAGAGCACGAAGCTCTGCCGGTCGGGATGCCGATAGCAGAAGTTGTCCGGATTGGTCCGGAAGGAGGCGTCGGTCACGCGCCGCTCGTCAGGCGGCGACGACGTCTATCGAGCTGATCACGACGGGCTCGACCGGGCGGTCGCCGGCGCCCGTGCGCACACCCGCGATCTCGTCGACCACGGCGCGCGACGCGTCGTCTGCCACCTCGCCGAAGATCGTGTGCTTGCCCTGCAGCCACGGCGTCGGGTCGGTCGTGATGAAGAACTGCGATCCGTTGGTGCCCTCGGCCTTGCCCGTGATGGCGTTCCGACGCAGGCCGGCGTTCGCCATCGCGAGGATGTAGGGCGCGTTGAAGTTCAGCTCGGGGTGGATCTCGTCATCGAAGTTGTAGCCGGGGCCGCCGATGCCCTGACCGAGCGGGTCGCCGCCCTGGATCATGAAGTTCGGGATGATGCGGTGGAAGATGACGTCGGTGTAGAGCGGGCCCTCGCCGGCCTTGCCCGTCGCGGGGTCGGTCCAGGCCTGCGAGCCGTCCGCGAGGCCCGTGAAGTTCTGCACGGTGCGGGGCGCGTGGTCGCCGAACAGGTTGACGACGATGTCGCCGTGGTTCGTGTGGAGGGTCGCTACGGCGGTGTGGATCGTCATGCTCACCATTCTCACACCTGTCAAGCCCTTCTCGGCTCCCGCACGTCTGGCAAGATGGGGAGAAACGACCCCGGATCAGGGAGGGCTTTGTGAACCTCAGCCGCAAGCGCAAGAAGGAACTCCGCAAGCTTCAGAGCCAGGCGACGACTCTGTGGGAGTCGCAGCAGGTGCTGCTCGGTCAGGCCGGAGAGGTCGCCCGCGAAGCCGGCCGTCAGCTCGGCAACTACAACCGCGAGCAGTTCGTCCCCGGCGTGCGGCAGACGTAC
>Ga0209922_103888_pt1 | contig 11342 bp, 8 predicted proteins | sample ThiBiot_500_biof_FD_183946 | JGI IMG/M metagenome (GOLD analysis project Ga0209922, IMG submission 183946) | Wastewater bioreactor microbial communities from Cape Town, South Africa - Thiocy_expt_500_biof (SPAdes) | ecosystem: Engineered > Bioreactor > Thiocyanate-remediating > Anaerobic-Aerobic ...
ATTCATTATATCATTCGAGCATAAAAGACAACTCATTTTTCTGCTTCAGATGAAAAAACTGTTAGCGCAATTCCTCCGCGAATAAAACAAGTAGCGTTCATCGAAGATCGATTCACTTAACCCTCGACTGACACTATGTTAATGCGTATTATCCAGCAGTGTCAAAGTTCTTCCCAAGCAGAATTCTAGAATTTTGCTTTTCTGTTTTAATAATAGCTTCATTTTTTGATTTTGTTCCATCTGAAATTCTATGAATAACAATATAGTCAGTTTAATTCAGAAATAACAAATTGTAATCGAATTATGCTCATCGTAAGAGAATTTTACTAGAATTCAATCAGCTTTGATAAAAACAAAATTCTTTACAGAATTATGCTCATCATAAGAGAATTTTACTAGAATTCAATCAGCTTTGATAAAAACAAAATTCTTTACAGAATTATGCTCATCATAAGAGAATTTTACTAGAATTCAATCAGCTTTGATAAAAACAAAATTCTTTACAGAATTATGCTCATCATAAGAGAATTTTACTAGAATTCAATCAGCTTTGATAAAAACAAAATTCTTTACAGAATTATGCTCATCATAAGAGAATTTTACTAGAATTCAATCAGCTTTGATAAAAACAAAATTCTTTACAGAATTATGCTCATCATAAGAGAATTTTACTAGAATTCAATCAGCTTTGATAAAAACAAAATTCTTTACAGAATTATGCTCATCATAAGAGAATTTTGCGTAATTAGTGTTGGTACTATACGAAAGTCAAAATTTTGAAACAATTTCGCTCAATTATCGTTCTTTGCATAGCCACAAAATGTTGGTCAAATGATGCCGACCGAAATCAGAATGGTATAATTCAACATGAAAGCTAAATATTTTAATTTATTTACGAGAGAAAATATTTTGAACAATAGCATTCCAATCAGTAGTTGTCTTAGGTAAATTAAGATGAACTGTGTTAAATTCATTAATTAAATCAACACTAACAGCATTGGAAGTATCGGATAGTTGATTTGGTGTCTTTTTGAGAGCAGCAACAGCAGATAGATGTGATAGAGAAACACCTTTAACATTCGGTACTGAATCAGCCTATTAAATACATATACTCAAAAATCCGAATAAAAGTGTCTACTCACAACAGGAAAGACAGATGATGGTGAACGTTTGACTCTTGATAAATTTTTTAAATGAAATAAAGTGAGCATGAATAGTGGAGCTCGTAAGTGGTTCATGTTACTAATAATATTTGCATAACGTTTTAACCATGAAAATGTTTGTTCAGCAGCTTCTGTGTTTATATCTTTCAATACTAAAAGAAGCAAGGAGGTTCATAACCGGAATTTTAAAACTACAGGGTGTCCCAGAATGGATCTACCAAAAGTATTTTCGAATATCTTCACTATTCTACAAAAGTTTGACTATAATTTTTTTTGAATTGTAGGTAAATGTATAAAGTTTTTTTTTGTATCTAGACGATTTTTCATATTGTGGTACGAAACTATACGTTTTGATCAAAATACAAAAATTTTGCTTTTTCTATATGATACCAACAGCTTCCGATAGAATAAGGGTATTTTACCATGATATCTGCATACAGTTAGGTAGGGCTTCTTGAGTTCTACCACAATGCACAACTTCAATATATCCGAATTGTTTTTTAGGTAAAATTCACGAAATACAACGAGAAGTAATCGAAATAATTAGAGAAAAAAAATGATTTTTAATGTTTTTTTTGGAAAGAAAAAAAAGCAAAATTTTTGTATTTTGATCAAAACATATAGTTTCATACCACAATATGAAAAATCGTCTAGATACAAAAAAACTTTACATTTAACTACAATTCAAAAAAACATTATTGCTAAACTTATGTAGAATAGCGAAGATATTCGAAAATACTTTTGGTAGATCCTTTCTGGGACACCCTGTACAAACATGGATTTTTATCAGGATTCATTGTATCACGGCAAAATGCACCAACATGATTTCGAAAATGGGTTCGATCGATACTGATCGGTGTTGAGTCAAGCAGGACCATTGCTGGTGTTTTATTCAGTTCTTTACCAATATGATTTTTTATGTATCGAACTAAATGACAACCATCATCATAAACACAAGTTGGAGCTAGTTTACCAGCAACTAAAAGCTGTAAAATACGACTAAATCTAATTCTGAATACAATTTCTCACCACGTATAGTGACAGCAAAGAGATTGATAATTTCCCGGAGTGTTTCTGATCTGTATAATTCACTAAAGGATGTAATTATTCGACAGTTACTGACAAGAGCAATAATTCCAAATGATCTTGTACATTTTTTGACATACGAGTCAGACCTTGCCTTCATTGTTCGACAACTCGTAGCATTTAAACGATCTTTTTTTCTGTAAGAATCCCGTGATAATAAACGAAAGAATTGTTTGATTTTCTTTTTTCGATTTAGGGAAGATCCGTGTTTTTTGCTGACTGTTGTCGATGATAAAACATTATGGTCTTCACAATAACGAGACCAACGAATAGGTGTCTTACAACATCCGATTGTCAATTCTTCCATTTCTTCGGTCTGAACTTTAACATCTTTGAAAGCGCAAATGCGCCTTCTGCTCTTTTGGTGACCATCAATTATTAGACATTTTGAACAATGCTCGCCACATGTTCCAATAAGTGTACGATGATTTGTCCATAAATGAATAAAACAAGCTAAAAGACGAGGAAATTGTTCCCAAGCCCATTGATCAAAGTCAGATAATGTAAAAGGAGTTGATACGATGGAACTTCCCATGGATAAATCGAACTGTATAACAAGATATGCATGAATAATGTTTGCTAATGAACGTCGTTCTATCGGTGCTAGTTGAGAATATCCAGCATTAATTGCCTCTTGATTCAACGCACCAGCAATTGCTTGCATAGAAAGATCATTTTGTACTATTTGTGCGGTATATTTATCGATGATAACGCGTTCAACTGCTATGTCTCCACCAAAATAAATATAATCACCATAATGTAAACTATCATGTGTATAAGTGTTAGTTTTACTTATACGTGTAAAGTTCGAATATATTTTCACTGGCTCTGGATTAGTATTATATGTATTCACTGAGGAATCATGTAGACATTCAAGACTAATCATTGTACCTGAAATAGAATATACATAAAATTTTGTCATACTCAATCGTAGTGGCTATCAGCGTTGGGAACGGTTCAGTTTAGAGGTTTTAAAAATAATCTCCCCTAGTCGAACTTTTTTTTTGTCTTTCTTGACCTGCACAGGCCTCAAGATGTGTCCATAGCGCTTGAACGTTTTCTTGACTAACAAGAAAAAAACTGCTTTAAATTTCAATTAAAAACTCATTTATTTTACAAATAAAATCAATGAAAAAATGTCAAAGTTCTTAAATCACAGAAACGCTTGAATAAAGTCCAAGCACATGAGCAAGAATGGCAAGCGTGCGACTAAGAAGTTCAAGAAACTTCCCTCGAAAACTGATCACAAGTCTTGCCACAAGATGTGTCCATAGCGCTTGATATTCTTGATCAAGAAACTCAAGAAATTCATGCGCATGCCAAAAGAAATTCGACTAGGGTCGGTTTCGGTTCGGATCGGTTTTTGAATTTTTTCGTTCGGTTCTGTTTTATTTTCAAAAAACTCGAACTGTTCCCAATACTGGTGGATATGCTGCGTGTCACTACTGGATTTTGTTCCAACATAATTTACCCGTAACGACAGATCCATTTCCACAATATATGCGTAATTGTTTTTGAACAGCATTGGATTGATTCAAATTACAGTTACATGTTGGACACGTTGATCGAAATGGTATTAGAAATCGTTCTTGTTGACGTATTATAGTTGAACTTAATGATGTTGGTTTATGAACAGGACGAGCTTGACGAAATGCAGATGATAAATCATTAATTAACATTTTAACATCTGAATCTGATTGATTACTAAAAAAAGTATGACGAAGAGAAGATCCAATTTTTTTTATGCGAAATTTATCAAAAGGAGATAAACGTAAATCTTCATTCAATACAAATGTCAATTCGGCAAGCGTGAATGTTTGTAACCAATAACTAACACGTTCGATGATTTCAGCTCGAGTACGCATAATTTTTGTGATAATTAAAAGATGTTCTGTTCTTTTGTTCAGATTTAACTAATTTTTATGGAAATCTTTTATTTTGTATATATCTAGAGCATATTTATGCTGATGAGATTTTACTCATGGGTTTATTTTTAAAATAAATATCCATCAATAGTTCAAAAAATGGCAACAATATAAAGTATAGTTTGAAAGAAAAGATGCGCATAAGACAGACATTATAAAAGCGATTAGATTTAAGATGTTTTCAAAGTTGAGCGATCTTGAATAGTACATGCTTGTGTTCGTGCCAAGCATTGAAGAACATCTCCATCCGACAAATACACGGAGGATTTTTTCGAACGAAGACAACTGATTATTTCTTGATCAGATAATTCCATATCATCCCATACACATATATTTTCATTTGCACCGCCAGTAATTGTTGTGAGTAATTCAGGATTGGATGAATCATTATTAGAGTTATGTGATATACATTGATAAGTTGTATTCAGTTCGAAGCTGTTTAAATTTCCACTAGCAGTTAAAGAGAATTGATCAAAATCATTACATAAAATTACAGGAGTTCCAGAAATAGAACTGTTAATAGATTCATCGGAGCTGCCATTCATAGCTGGCATGTTGCTTTGTGCGACTTTTCTTTTTGGACTCAATGAGATTGGTGATGCATGGGATATTTCTTGTGTTTCAGATGTGCGAAAACGTTTGAAACTATGATTTAACGAATCACTCGGAACATTGCCCATTACAAATCTACAACAGAAACTGAAACTAAAAAAACAAAAAAAAAAGCATGGAGAATAACAGCAAAGTATATAACTATCGAAAATGTTTAGAATTTCAAGGAAGTCAGTAATTCAGTTCATGATAGTTAATCTTCATCGTTCATATTTATGACGGACATAATCGTCGTTGAAAGTTGCAGTTGATCTAAACTAAAAATATAATAAAATAGAAGCTAGTCTTTCGAGATTACTTTTAAAATTTTGAATCAATAGATCTTTAAACCGAATTTTTTGATTTACTTGTCCCAAAAAGTGTTTGGCCTAAGATGAGAAAATCAATAACACATGAACAATAATAATCAGTGAAGCTCAACATACAAAATCACTCCAGAGAACAATATTAATTTCACCAGTATCATCAAAAACCGTAATAACTCGCCTATGTAAATGAGTGTTTTTTTTTGCGACATAGACCGAATCTGAGTCGAATATACATTTCACTGTTACAAAAATATCTAAATAAAAATACTGGCAGATATTGAAAACTTGTGCGAAATGAAATATTCAATAGTTACCAATAGATTTACCAGCGTCATCCAAAGAAACATCAGAAATGTTGACGAAATTAAATGAGACATATATATTTGAGAATTTATGATCAAAGATTTCGACAATAATACTATTTTTCATCAAACTTATTTCAAAGGGATGCGCTAAGTGATTATATTGTTTATTACTCCGGGTTAATACGAAATTTTCAACATGATAAGCCTTTGACATAAAAAATTTAATTCATTCAAAAATATTGGATTTAATTACTTTTCCAACCGTAATACATTCAAAGAATATGTTCAAAATATCATTAAATGCTTTGCAACGAATTTCCGAATCTGCATCAGCTATATCGAAAGTGAAAAATTTTCCGATTCCACTTCCAAATGTGCAAATTTCGCTTTTTCGAGTGACAACACCTTCGATAACACTTTACACAAAACAATATTTTGAAAATTAAAGAAGAGATTAAGAAATATTAATACCGGGTAGATATGGTCGTTGAAAGCTCAACAATAGGAACAATAATATCAGTTTTGTTTGCTTCCTGGAAAATAGGAGACTTGACTATTCTATTTTGAGTATTGTTTTGTGACGTAAATATTGACATATCAGCTGTTCCTTTATACCACGATTCAGGAGAACCTATACATTTATCGTGCTGATGAATCAACTTCATTTGAAGAATTTGAAGAACAAATCTAAAAGCAGCCGATGCAAATTTAACCGAAAAACAAATTCTTCATTACTTTGCTTCAGAATGTTTTAAAACCATGACTTGATTGACACGAATAATCGCGTAAACATCCACATGCGATGTTGATAACATCGACATATCAATAACAAAACCTAAATGAATGGACAGTTGCCATTATTGTGAATATAATTGCACAACCTCCATAGTAATATTTGCCGTCAGAAAGTTTTAAACGAGCAACAAACGACCCATCAACATCAACATTTAGCCGACGAATATCCTAAATAAAGAAAATGTTTGATGTTCTGTATATTAAAACGCACCAATAGTTGCAAATTCACAGGCAGCCCAGTTGCATCTCCTTTTACAAGTCGCTAAAATCACACAGTATGAGTATTGAATGCTTAAATACAAACTGAAATCATGTACTTCTATGGATGAATCAGTTAAATCCATGTTTTTTCTGAAGAAAAGAAACATTTTGAACATTTTAACAACGAAAATAAATGAATATGATATATATGAATCTTGCATAAGTTGAACACGATTGATTTCAATAATTCGAAAAAGTATCAAGACAAGAAAAATGTTCAACATTTCAAACAAAAAGAAAAAAATTGAAAAATACATTTTATGTCATTTTCTAGAACAATCACGGGTAACTAGGTTGAGATTTTAGTTTGGTTTGGTGGCTTTTTTTTTCGTTGAACATTCGATTCTTTTGCCTTTCGTTTGCGAACATTCACTTCGAGTTTATGCTCAACGTTGATTAACAAATCTAAATAATATAAAAAGATGAAAACTACTCATACACCATTGATTGACGTGTACCTTTTTCAGCACGAATCTCTTTGTGATTTTTTAGTTTTGATCGAGTTCGCCACGATGGTGGACTTGAAAAAGAATTGTTGACATTACGAACTTTACTTGTATTTGACATCGATTTTTCCGTTCCATCAATATTAATTGCTTGGTTGTTATCAATTATCAGGAGTTGTTGATGAATTCCTTGTTCGTTTGCAATCATACAAGCAAATGCATCTGGCAATCCAAGTTCATCAAGATGGATATCTTGAAACGAATCTTTTTCGATGATCGATGGATTTAATAATGAAATCTCTAATTGATCGAAATAAGGCGATAACATATTCGGCGCACCATTTCCACCATGATCAATTTCATCATGATCACTTTCACCATGATCAGTTTCACCATGACCATTTTTATCAGGACCATTTGCACCATGATCAGTTTCATCAGGACCGTTTGCGCCATGACCATTTGCACCATGATCAATTTCATCATGATCACTTTCAGCATGATCACTTTCAGGATGATCAGTTTCACCATGATCATTTCCACCATGATCACTTTCAGCATGATCATTTCCACCATGATCATTTCCACCATGATCATTTCCATGAGGACCGTTTGCACCATGATCAGTTTCACCATGATCATTTCCACCATGATCATTTCCATGAGGACCGTTTGCACCATGATCATTTCCATGAGGACCGTTTGCACCATGATCAGTTTCACCATGATCATTTCCACCAGTTATATGAGAAGCATCTAAAATTGTAAAGATAGCGACAAAGTGAAAGTATAAAATACAATTGTTTACCATCATTGTGGTTATTATCGTTCGTTGAAAACGATGTTTGACCAGCAATAGAATTTTCAGGATAAAGTGAACGATAAAAATCTCGTGACCTATATTCTTGACGTGAGAGTATTTGATAAACATCACTATGAATGGTCCCATTTGCCAACAACGAAAACGAATTGCATGAATTCTTGTAGGCTGTCAAAGAAATAGGATTATCATTTACCGTGTATTCGGATAACGCAGAAACCAGATAGTTTTCATCATTAATTTCATCGTCGAGTGGCAGCTGTTTTATGAAAACAGGAACTTGTTTGGATGTGCATTTTATACCACGTGGACAAACTGTTAAAATATCTGCATCAAGTAATTTTTTTGTCACGTCCTTCAGTTTTATTCCACCAGAATTATGCAGCTGATTATTTTTATGCAGCTGCTTCAGCGTGAAGCATACACTTGGATATAAAATAATCTCTGCGGCGACGCGATTAAAATTAAAATCATTACGTTGTTTTTCTATGGGAAATTTCAAGACAATATTTTGTTTCATTAAATGAATATAAAAACATGGTTTACTTTTCAGCTTGTTTTTGTTTTTCTGTTTATCATCGATGTTTGTTGTTGATTGTTGTGGATCTCCTGCAACAACAATTAATTGACGGCCTATAGCTGATAAACGCGGTGCATTGGTAGTATCAAATAGCAATTGGAACTGGTGGATATTGCCTGTGATTACATCAATCGCACGAAGAGTAACATCTTTCGAAATAGGAAATGGATCATGTGATAGAAATTGATTCGAATAGTTGAAACGATAAAGATCTGAGATTTTATCGAGAAACTCTTGGTTAACAGCACCATCATGTGGAAAACAGTGATAGTCTTGAAGATAGAGTTGACAGATTTCAAAAGCAATTTCCAATGTTTGAAGAAATGCTGCAATTCTGTATGCATATTGGACAGATTTACCTAACCGTGCAGATAAACATTCATTCGTATTACGTTCGTCGTAACCTAAAAACAAACCGCATGGACAAATTTTCTCGTCTAGTATCAAACTTTGATGTTTAAAGCAATTGCCCCAATCGATCATAAGTTCAGCAGCATCGGTGTCGAATGTGAAAATGACATTCTCAATGAATGATAACACGAGAACAAACTGTTTCAGAGATGGGAAAAGGTTGTGGTCGATATGACGACGAATCAGTTTATCTTTAATGACTGGTCCGTCGAGCGGAAAAAACAGAAATCTACCAATTGAGGGATCAAATGATGCTCCTGATTTGATTCGAATAATCATGTTTGATATGAGATCTCCAGTCGAACAACCCTAATATTAAAAACAGAAAAAATAACCATTCATATTACGAAATAAGACAGATTATCATATTTAATAATTAGTATTCTAGGAGAAACCTATAAACATCAACTTAATCGCACCAAGATATTTAATTTTGAACGTTTTACCAACACAGTCCGATTAGCTAATACTCGTACATACGGATGAGATACTCGATCAAATAAAGACGTAATAAGACCTAAAGATAAGCAAGCATATCGATCCGAACGTTAAGAAAATCAACAACGAACCTCGACAATTCATTTCAGCTCCTATTCGATAAGAATTATTTGTGAGGAATAGAGCGACGTCGGCGAAAGTCATATCCGCCTCATCGCAGACTAACATTCGGCAGCAATCATCGAGTGCAGACATTAATCCAGCTCTTGACATTTCGTCTAAAACTGGATTTATTTCTTCGACAGCTGTTGTTTTCACAGCAGGCTGGAATTTCGTAGGGCGATTAATAGCAACGTTCTTGAGCATATCCCGAAGTAATTTCGTCAAGTTTGATTTACCATAAGCTGAAACGAGAATCGATCAAAAGGAATTAATCAACTAAGTTAAAAAGGAAAGATGTCGAAGATAAATCTCGATTTGTTTACATTTTTTAATCAGACGATAGCGGTCGATGTGTATCGAGAAAAAAATTGAGCAGAAACAATAATCACGAAAAACATTTTAATAAAATTTGAGTATCCACTAAGTTCCATTCAAAACTCTTACATATACAGATGTATGCCTTCACTCTCAAGAAAATAACAACTTACATGACCGGGCAACAATCACATTATAAAGATTCGTCGGCATTTCCAAATCAATGGAATTTGCTCGCAACACCGTAGAAAATTCCAACGTTGCAGCTGTACAGTTTAATAAAACTATACATAACGAATCGTTATGCATCAAATGAATGTCTGCCATCTCGCATATATAATGCGCCAATGGCGCAGAAAACATAATCTGTGGCAACATTTTAACTTGCCCAGCATTCTCGATGTTTCGACATATGTAATTCATTTTCGACACAGTAAATGTACGTTTATTTACTTTGAAAAACCTTTCTTTTTATCTATTTATCATAATTCTTTCAGTTCAGCATAATTCTCGCTGATTTGATTAAACCGCGAATCAAAGCATACACAATAGGATACATTGGCCTCCTCCAATTAACATATGCAATAATTGCGTATATAGAATACATAATTTATTTTTATAATTAAAAAAAAAGTTTATTCAACAAAACCCATTTTGAAGATGCCGCTCAATTTTGCTTCATCTTTCAAAACCAACTCTACGTTCACTCAGCAAAATTCTGTTACAACTACCATAGTTCTTGTGCGAACTATTATTTAGTGATAGACATGTGGCATTAGAATACAAAATTCTCTTTTGATTAGCATAATTCTTGTAAAATTCTCTTCGATGAGCATAATTCTTATAAAATTCTCTTTTGATTAGCATAATTCTTGTAAAATTCTCCTTCGATGAGCATAATTCTTATAAAATTCTCTTTTGATTAGCATAATTCTGTAAAGAATTTTGGTTTATTGAAATGGAAATCATATATTCAAATAAATAATTCTCATATGAGTTAAGAATTCTAACAAAAATCTGCTGGAAAAACATACTTCTGTAAAGAATTTTGATTTTGTCAAGACTGATCGAATTCTAGTAAAATTCTCCTTCAATGAGCATAATTCTTGTAAAATTCTCCTTCGATGAGCATAATTCTTATAAAATTCTCTTTTGATTAGCATAATTCTGTAAAGAATTTTGGTTTATTGAAATGGAAATCATATATTCAAATAAATAATTCTCATATGAGTTAAGAATTCTAACAAAAATCTGCTGGAAAAACATACTTCTGTAAAGAATTTTGATTTTGTCAAGACTGATCGAATTCTAGTAAAATTCTCCTTCAATGAGCATAATTCTTGTAAAATTCTCCTTCGATGCGCATAATTCTGTAAAGAATTTTGGTTTATTGAAATGGAAATCATATATTCAAATAAATAATTCTTATGTGAATTCAAATTTATGGCAAAATTCTTGTGTAGTGAACATATTTCTGAATAGAGATTTAGTTTTCTTTTCACTTAGTTTATGGAAAATAAAAACAAAAATGGCTAAATATATAATCACAAAATTCTTAAATTCTATGGGCAGAATTTTGATACCCCTCGTATTTTGGCATAATTTTGAGAAACATCTTCCATATTTATCGATGAGATTGTTAAGACGAATGATTTATCGTCTTAGACGAGAGAAATTTACATATGAACTCGATGATTATTATCTGATATTATCGA
>Ga0209922_103893_pt1 | contig 11330 bp, 10 predicted proteins | sample ThiBiot_500_biof_FD_183946 | JGI IMG/M metagenome (GOLD analysis project Ga0209922, IMG submission 183946) | Wastewater bioreactor microbial communities from Cape Town, South Africa - Thiocy_expt_500_biof (SPAdes) | ecosystem: Engineered > Bioreactor > Thiocyanate-remediating > Anaerobic-Aerobic ...
TGCGGCTCCTGCTCGAGGTAGCCGACGCGCGCGCCTTCGGCGACCCAGGCTTCGCCGGTGTAATCCTTGTCGATGCCCGCCATGATCCTGAGCAGCGTCGACTTGCCGGCGCCGTTGACGCCGAGCACGCCGATCTTGGCATCCGGATAAAACGAGAGGTGGACGTTATCCAGCACCTTGCGGGTCGGATAGGCCTTGGTCAGGCCCTGCATGAAGTAGACGAACTGGCGCGCCATCGTGTTCCTTGAATCCGTCGGATATCGGGGAAATCTCTGCCGCTCATGTAGCGATGCCGCCGTTAAAGGGCAACTGCGGCGTTAAGACTTTGGAAAGCCTGTCGGCAACGAATCCCGTGGCTCCCCCTAACAATTCGAACCGCTTTTTAATTACATGCGTCAAATCTTGCATGAGCCCGTCATCGTGACCTTCCGCACGGAAAGGCGCTGAAACGACGGCAGAGTACGTCCCATGACAACCATCGCTAGCCAGCCCCCCTCGCCCGCTGCCGACCGCCAGCGGCGCTCGGCCTCGCTCATCCGCGAGATCAGGGAATTTTTCCGCCTGTTCTTCGTCGCGGCGTTCCGCCCCTATCGTCCCGAGCAGCATTACATGCGCGGTCCCGGACCGGCCTGTCGGGCCAAGCGCGACCCGGCGACGATGCACCGCCACCTGATCTGAGCATCGCTGAATCCGCACGCACGCTTGCACACACCCGGATTGCGCGCGACGATATCGTCCGCCTGTGATGCCGATTCCCGGCCTGCACATCGATCCATGGATGACCTGATGACACGGCTGCGCTGTGCGATTCTCGACGACTATCAGAACGCCGCCTTGCGGCTGGCAGACTGGCCCTCGCTTAAGGATATCGACATCACCGTATTCGACCAGCCATTTGCCTCGAAGCACGAGGCAATCACGGCGCTGCAGGATTTCGCCATCGTTTGCGCGATGCGTGAGCGCACGCCGTTCGGCGCCGACGTGCTCAATGCGCTGCCCAATCTCAAGCTGCTGATGACGTCCGGCGCGCGCAACGCCTCGTTCGACCTCGCGACGGCGAAAGCACGCGGCGTCGTGGTCTGCGGCACCGGCACCGTCGGCAATCCGACCGCCGGACTGACCATCGGCCTGATGCTGGAACTGACGCGCAAGATCGGTTTCGAGAACGCACGCATGAAAGCCGGCGAACGCTGGCAGATCACGCTCGGCGAGGACGTCGAAGGCAAGACGCTGGGCATCGTCGGCCTCGGCAAGCTGGGCCGTCAGGTCGCCGGCATCGCCAAGGCAATGGGCATGAAGGTCCTCGCCTGGAGCCAGAACCTCACGCGCGAGGCCTGCGAAGCGGCGGGCGTCGGCTACGCCAGCAAGGACGAGTTGTTCGCCACCGCCGACATCGTCACCATCCATGTCGTGCTGAGCGAGCGCTCGCGCGGGCTGGTGTCGCGCGCCGATCTCGCGCGCATGAAGCCGACCGCTTATCTCATCAACACCGCGCGCGGGCCGATCGTCGATGAAGCGGCGCTGCTGGAGGTGCTGCAGCAACGCCGCATCGCTGGCGCGGCGCTCGATACCTATTCGCAGGAACCGCTGCCGGTCGATCATCCGCTGCGCAAGCTCGACAACGTCGTGCTCACGCCGCATCTCGGCTACGTCACAGAGGACAACTACCGGCGTTATTACACCGACATGGTGGAGAACATCGCCGCGTGGCGCGCCGGCACCCCGGTGCGGGTGCTCGGTTAAAACGAGCAGCCGTCATCCTGAGATTCTGACGCAAAGTCTGCCAATAACGATGGTGCTCTCTTTTGGCACGTCATGGCCGGATTTGTTCCGGCCATCCACGTCTAAGAGAGCTTCGGCAAGAAAGACGTGGATGGCCGGGACAAGCCCGGCCATGACCAAAATCGAGGACCTTCGCTAATCGTCCCAAGAATCGTCCCAAGCGTCGAAAAGCATGGGCGCCGGCGCGATATTCATTCCAACAAAAAGCCCGCCTCGTCATCACGAGGCGGGCTGTTTTTTTTTCAGCTCATCGGCGCGTTCAGCGCACCGTCACCGGCGCCGGCAGCGGCGGCACCACGGTCGGCGTCGTTCCGCCGGTCGCCTGCGCGACGGTCGAATCCTGCCGGTTCGGCATCGGCGGCACGGCGGCTGTCGCCGGCGTATGGCTGCCACCCGGCAATACGACGACGCGGGTGCCGACCTTGACGCGATCGAACAGGTCGGAGACGTCCTCATTGAGCATGCCGATGCAGCCCGACGACACGAACTTGCCGATCGTCGAGGGCTGGTTGGTGCCGTGGATGCGATAGACGGTCGAGCCGAGATACATCGCACGCGCGCCGAGCGGGTTGCCCGGACCACCGGCCATGAAGCGCGGCAGATAGGGCTGGCGCTCAATCATCTCCGTCGGCGGATGCCAATCCGGCCACTCCGCCTTTCGGCTGATCTTCTGCATGCCGTTCCAGGTGAACCCGTCGCGGCCAACACGGACGCCGTAGCGGATCGCGCGGTTATTGCCGAGCACGTAGTAGAGATAGGTGTTCGGCGTATCGACGACGATGGTGCCCGCCGGCTCCTTGGTCACGAACGTCACTTCCTGACGGCGCAGGTTCGGCGCGAGCTGCGCCTCGCCGCCCTGATCGGCTTCCGGCTGCTCGTCGGCCGGCAGGGCAGACAATGAGGTCGGCTTGCCGTCGCTGCCCATCGGCATCGGCGCAAGCGAACCGGTCACGGTACCGGGAGCACCACCGACGGCCGCCGGCGGACGCACCGCATCGGCGTTGCCGCGATCGGAATAGACAGGCGCCGGCGTGTAGGGGCGGCCATAACGTGGATCGTCCGGCGACATGACCGGACCTTGCGGCACGGCACGGTCGGTATAGACCGGAGCGCTGGTCGCCGGGCGGCCGTAGCGCGGATCTTCCGGCGACATCACCGGGCCGGGAGGCGACAACGCGGTCGAACTCGGCGATGAGGCAAGTTGCCCTTCATCGACGTCGTCGAAGTCCGGCATCGCATCCATCCGGCTCGGAACGCCGCGCGCGTCAGCCGGATATCCGACCGGCGAAGCCGAATAGGTAGCGCCGGGGGGCACGGAATAGCCCTGCGCCGAAGCCAAAGTGGTTCCCGCCGCGCACAGAGCGCAGGCCGCTACTGCCGTCAAAAAATGCTTGATCATCATCGCCCTTGTATAAACCCCAAGCCGACACCGGATCGTTAACGCCACATTGCCCACGATAGCGGCGCATTCAAGACAACCCCGCCGGTTTCACCCCCGGATGCCGTCACATTTGGCAAAATGTGACCCGGCGTGACCGAGAAGCCGCAGTCCGCGAGATCGCCGCGCCCAATCGCAAAAACCATTGCGAAACGCGCCTGAAGCCACCGGATTTGCGGTATTCTCGGCACTCTATGGAACGCGTGAAGCGCTGTGGCAAGTCTTTAGCTTGCCTGGCAGGCGCCTCTCCACCTTCATGCATCACTTTTCCGCGAATCAACCGGGATAGTTGCGCTATTCTCCGACTGCCTGATTCGCGACTTAGGTCGTAGGCAGGCTGTGTAGTCACCGCGTTCCCGATGGCGAAATGCTGCCGCAGCCTGCTGCGGCGACGGACTCGATGCTCATGCTGCCCGGCTTCCGCTTCCTGTTCGCAGCCGTTGTGCTGACGATCTCGACGGTGATTTTCGGCCTTGGCGCGGCGGCCTTGCTGCGCGCCTCGCACGACCAATTCGCCAGCATGCCAGCCTGGCGTGCACCGCCGGAAACCGTGTTCGCTCAGCAGCCTGACACGGCGCCGCCGACACTGGCGCTGCTGCATGTCGATGCCGCGCCGGAAAAATCCATGACCGCGCCGGAGCCTGCGAAGGTGCCAGCCCCGGAGCCGCAATCCGTTGCGCCGCCCGCCGAGCCCGCTAAAACCGTTGAGGCACCGGCCGCTCCACCTGATGTAACGACATCCGCCGCGAGCGCGCCGAGCATCCAGCCAGCACCGGATCAGGCCGACACCGGCCGCGTTGCTGCCGTCCGTGACACCGAGGCTGTCAAAGCCGTCGAGCCATCGGACGCGACCGTTACGCCATCCGTGCCGGAACCTGACGCGAAGCCGGTGCAGGTGGCCGCGTTGCCCACGAGGCCTGAACCCGCAGCCGCGCCGCCACCGGTCGCGACACCGGCCGCCCCATCAATACAGATTCAGGCTGAAGCGCCTGCCCCAGTCACCGCAACGCCGGACGCCAAACCTGCGACTGAGTCGGTTGTGGCTGTGGAGCCGCGCGCCGAGATCGCGAAGGAGCCGTCGCCAGCGCAACCCGCCGAAACGCCGAGGCCGATGCGGCAGCAGCGACACTTCCGGCAAGCTCCACGCCGGACGTTCCCGTCGATGCACCGATCAGGACCGCCATGCTCAATCAGGAAACACCGGAGCCGGTGGCTGAATTGCCGCCGCCCGTCAGCATCGAAGGCCCGATCCCGCTGCCGCGTTCGCGCGCTATCGCGCTGGCGAAGGATCAGCCGCGCCTGGTAGCGCAGCGGCGCAAGGTTGCCGCACGCGTCGTGCGGCCGCGTCCCGTGCGACGCGCGACACCTGCCGCAGCAGCGCCAGCACAGGCACCGAACGGCCTGTTCCCGCTCCAGTAGAGCGTTTTCGAGCGAATTGGGCACCGGTTCGCGTGAAGGAAACGCGTCGGAACAAAAGATAGAACCACGCTGCCGATCCGTCCGCAGCGGAAAGTATTCAACCGCGAAATGGTTCAGGCCGCGCCGGTCGCAACCGGAGGCCCGTCCTGCATGCCCCACTCCGACCACGAGCCGTCGTAGAGCGCCGAGCCGCGCACGCCGAGCCGATACAGCGCCAGCGTCAGCACGGCGGCGGACACGCCTGATCCGCAGGTCGTGACCACCGGCTTGTCGAGCGCGAGCCCTGCCTGTTCGAATGCGCGCTTGAGATCGTCGAGCGGCTTCATCGTGCCGGTCGCGGCATCGAACAACTGGTTGTACGGCAGGTTGCGGCTGCCCGGAATGTGGCCCGCGCGGAGGCCGGGACGCGGTTCGGCGACGCTGCCATCGAAACGACCGCCGGCGCGCGCATCGATCAACTGTTCGCTGCGTGACGCCAGATTATCGACCAGCTGCTGCTTGCTGCGGATGAAACTTGCATCGAGTTTCGCAGTGAACTGGCCGGGACGCGGCGATGCCTTGCCGGCCTCGACCGCGCGGCCCTCGGCGCGCCATTTCTTCAAGCCGCCATCGAGCACCCTGACGTTGCGATGGCCGAACGAGAGGAACATCCACCACGCGCGCGGCGCGGCGACCCAACCGCCGTGATCGTAGATCACCACGGTATCGCCGCTGGAAATGCCGAGCGCCGCGACATCGCGCGCGAACTGCGCGGCGTCGGGATACATATGCGGCAGCGACGACGCATGATCGGACACCGCATCCACATCGAAGAACGCCGCGCCGGGAATATGCGCGGCGAGGAAATCATCGATCGGCAGCGGCAGCACGCCGGGCATCTTGAACGATGCGTCGATGACGCGGACGTTGGCATCGTTGAGATGCGCCGCCAGCCATTCGGTGGAAACGAGAGGATCGTCGGTGGTGGATGTCATGCCTTGACCTTTCTCCGTCATCCTGAGGTGCGCGCATCTTGCGCGCCTCGAAGGATGAACGGCCTCCGTATTCAATCGCGTCATCCTTCGAGGCTCGACGAAAGACGGCTCGCACCTCAGGGTGACGAATGTCGGGGCTGGGGCTTAAGCCTTCACCTTCGGCACGACCTTCTCGACCGTCTCGCCGGCATCGCGCCATGCAGTAAAGCCGCCGCCGAGATGCGCCACCGGCTTCAGCCCCATGTCCTGCGCCGTCTTGGCGGCGAGCGCCGAGCGCCAGCCGGACGCGCAGTGGAAGATGAACTTCTTGTCTTCCTGGAAGATCGGCTTGGCGTAGGGACTGGACGGATCGATCCAGAATTCCAGCATGCCGCGCGTGCAGGAGAACGACCCCGGGATCTTGCCTTCGCGTTCGAGTTCGCGCGGATCGCGGATATCGACGATCACTGCGTCGCCGCGCGCGACGGCGGCTTTGGCGTCGGCGACGCTCAAGGTTTCGATCTGCGAATTGGCTTCGTCGAGCAGTTTCTTGTAACCGCGCGTAATCGTCTGCGCCATTTTTACCTCACCAGTTCCTTCATTGCGCCTTCCAGTCCTTCGATCGTCAGCGGGAACATGCGTTCCGAGAACAGCCGGCGAATGATGGTGGTCGACTCCGAATAATCCCAATGCTTCTGCGCCACCGGGTTGAGCCAGATCGTATGCGGATAGGTGCGCGTGACGCGCTCCAGCCAGACCGAGCCGGGCTCCTCGTTGACGTGCTCGACCGAACCGCCCGGCACCATGATCTCGTACGGCGACATCGACGCATCGCCGACGAACACCACCTTGTAGTCGTGCGGATATTTATGCAGCACGTCCCAGGTCGGCGTGCGGTCGGTGAAGCGACGTCGGTTCTGCTTCCACACGCCTTCATAAAGACAATTGTGGAAATAGAAATACTCCATGTGCTTGAACTCGCTCTTCGCCGCCGAGAACAGCTCCTCGACCTGCTTGATGTGCGAATCCATCGAGCCGCCGATATCGAAGAACACCAGCACCTTGACGGCGTTGCGCCGCTCCGGACGCATGTGCACGTCGAGATAGCCGTGGTTGGCGGTTTCCTTGATCGTGGTGTCGAGATCGAGTTCGTCCGGCGCGCCGGTGCGCGCGAATTTGCGCAGGCGACGCAGCGCCACCTTGATGTTGCGGATGCCGAGCTCGACGTTACCATCGAGATCCTTGAACTCGCGCTTGTCCCACACCTTCACGGCGCGGTTGTTGCGGTTCTTCTCCTGCCCGATGCGCACGCCTTCGGGATTATAGCCGTATGCGCCGAACGGCGACGTGCCCGCAGTGCCGATCCACTTCGAGCCGCCCTGATGCCGGCCCTTCTGTTCCTCGAGGCGCTTGCGCAAGGTCTCCATGAGCTTGTCCCAGCCCATCGCCTCGATCTGCTTTTTCTCTTCCTCGGTGAGATATTTTTCCGCCAGCTTCTTCAGCCACTCGGCGGGAATCTCCGCCTTTTCCATGGCGTCGAGCAGATTCTCCAGGCCCTTGAACACCGAGCCGAACACGCGGTCGAACTTGTCGAGGTTGCGCTCGTCCTTCACCAGCGAGGCGCGCGACAGATAATAGAAATGTTCGACGCTCTGATCCGCGAGGTTGGCGTCCAGCGCTTCCATCAGCGTCAGGTATTCGCGCAGGGTCACCGGCACCTGCGCCTCGCGCAACGATGTGAAGAATTGCAGGAACATGACACCAGCCTCGGCATAAGCGGCGGCAGAACCACCGGCGTATCGGTCAGATTGCCCGCCGGCAGGCATCCGTCAAGGGGCGCTCGCGCAGGCTTGCCCGGCGCCACGACGCAGGACAGACCTGCCCTCCGCCGCTCGCGTGGACATCGCGCTAGACCGGGGGTGTTTTTCAATTAAAGTCGCAGCGTGACGGCTTCCATCATCTGGTCATCGGCTGGGGCACCCGCCTTGCCGGATTTCAGCAAATTTCATCGTATGGCTCATCGTCGGCGCCATCGCAGGCTGGCTGGCCGGCCTCATCGTTCAAGGCGGCGGCTTCGGCCTGCTCGGCAATATCGTCATCGGCATCATCGGCGCGGTGGTTGCGGGCTGGCTGCTGCCGCAACTGGGCGTCAATCTCGGCATCGGCATTTTTCGCGCCATCATCAACTCGGCGATCGGCGGCGTCATCGTGCTGGTGATCATCTCGCTGATAAAGCGCGCCTGACGGTGGGCCGGTATTCGGAGCGACCGCCGCAACTGGCGGTCGTTCCACGTTTAGGGAAGCACGCGCTTCCGTGTTCAAGAAAGTGACAAGGCAGAGCTTCAATGAAATTTACCGGCACCAAAGACTACGTTGCGACCGAGGATCTCAAGGTCGCGGTCAACGCCGCCATCGTGCTCGAACGCCCGCTATTGGTGAAAGGCGAGCCCGGCACCGGCAAGACGGTGCTGGCCGAGGAAGTCGCCAAGGCGATCGGCGCGCCGCTTTTGACCTGGCACATCAAGTCGACCACCAAGGCGCAACAGGGCCTCTACGAATACGATGCGGTATCGCGGCTACGCGACAGCCAGCTCGGCGACGCCCGCGTGTCGGACATCTCAAACTACATCAAGCGCGGCAAGCTATGGGAGGCCTTCACCCACGCCAAGCGCCCGGTGCTGCTGATCGACGAAATCGACAAGGCCGACATCGAATTCCCCAACGACCTGCTGCTCGAACTCGATCGCATGGAATTCTACGTCTACGAGACCGGCGAGACGATCAAGGCCAAGGAACGGCCGATCGTCATGATCACCTCGAACAACGAGAAGGAATTGCCGGACGCATTCCTGCGCCGCTGCTTTTTCCACTACATCAAGTTTCCCGATCAGGAGACGATGAGCCAGATCATCGACGTGCACTTCCCGGGTATCAAGCAGCGGCTGGTACAGGAAGCGCTGCGCATCTTCTTCGAGGTGCGCGAGGTGCCCGGCCTGAAAAAGAAGCCTTCGACCTCCGAACTGCTCGACTGGCTCAAGCTTCTGCTCAACGAGGACATGACGCCGGAAATGCTGCGCGAGCGCGACCCGCGCAAGCTGATCCCGCCGCTGCACGGCGCGCTGCTCAAGAACGAGCAGGACGTGCATCTGTTCGAGCGCCTCGCCTTCCTCAGCCGCCGCGAGGTCTGAACGCCCGCCTCGTCCAATCGATTATTTAATCGATATCCAAGCCGCCCCAGGTGGGGCGGCTTTTCGTTTTGGTATACAGAAATGTGGATTTTAGCCATTTTCTACCCAAAATTCCTTGACCTAGGCACTTGTTGTATACATAATGAATTCAAACAAAGATCCTTGTCGGGAGAAATTGCCATGTCCGAGCGCCCGTTTCCGCTGAATGCCTGGTACGCCGCCGCCTGGGACGTCGATATCAAGCACGCGCTGTTTCCGCGCACGATCTGCGGCAAGCATGTGGTGATGTACCGCGCCTCGAATGGCGAGGTGGTGGCGCTGGAAGACGCCTGCTGGCACCGTCTGGTGCCGCTCTCACACGGCCGGCTCGACGGCGACACCGTGGTCTGCGGCTATCACGGCTTGAAGTTCAACACGCAGGGCCGCTGTACCTACATGCCCTCGCAGGAGACCATCAACCCGTCGGCCTGCGTGCGCGCCTACCCAACCGTCGAACGCCACCGCTTCGTCTGGCTGTGGATGGGCGACCCGGCGCTGGCCGATCCCGCCCTCGTCCCCGACATGCACTGGAACCACGATCCAGCGTGGGCCGGCGACGGCAAGACCATCCACGTCAAATGCGATTACCGCCTCGTCGTCGATAACCTGATGGACCTCACCCACGAGACGTTCGTGCACGGCGGCTCGATCGGCAACGAAGCCGTCGCGGAAGCGCCGTTCGAGGTGACGCACGGCGACGACACCGTCACCGTGACGCGCTGGATGACAGGCATCGAACCGCCGCCGTTCTGGGCCAAGCAGCTCGGCAAGCCGGGTCTGGTCGACCGCTGGCAGATCATCCACTTCCAAGGGCCGTGCACGGTCAACATCGACGTCGGCGTCGCGCCCACCGGCACCGGCGCACCGGAGGGCGACCGCTCGCAGGGCGTCAATGGCTATGTGCTCAACACTATCACGCCGGAAACCGACAAGACCTGCCATTACTTCTGGTCGTTCGTGCGCAACCATCGGCTTACCGAACAGAAGCTGACGACGGAAATCCGCGAAGGCGTGTCCGGTATCTTCGGTGAAGACGAAGTCATCCTCGAGGCGCAGCAGCGCGCCATGGACGAAAATCCTGGCCGCGTGTTCTACAATCTCAACATCGATGCCGGTGCGATGTGGGCACGGCGCATGATCGACCGCATGGTCGCCAAGGAACAACCGCCCTCCCCGACCATGCAGGCTGCGGAGTAAATCATGAGCGAACGCGACTCCGATCGTTCGGTCTCGCAGACGGTGCGCGCGCAGCTCGCGCTGCGCGACCAGATCCTCACTGGCCGCTTGCGGCCGGGCGAACGCATCTCCGAGCTGCAGGCGGTGGAGACCACCGGCGCATCGCGCACGCCGGTACGCATGGCGCTGGTGCGGCTCGAAGAAGAGGGGTTGCTCGAAGCGATCCCGTCCGGCGGCTTCATGGTCAAGGCGTTCTCCGAACGCGATATCCTCGATTCCATCGAGGTGCGCGGCACGCTGGAAGGCCTTGCGGCGCGCTTCGCCGCCGAGCGCGGCGCCTCGGCGCGCAGCCTCGAGCCTCTCAAGCAAGCGATGGACGATATCGACCAGTTGGTGCGGCAGGATCCGGTGTCCGAGGAAGCCTTCTCGGCTTACGTCACGCTCAATGCCCGTTTCCACGCTCTGCTCACCGAACTGTCCGGCAGCGCGCCGCTGGCTCGCCAGATCGACCGCGCCGCCGCGTTGCCCTTCGCCTCGCCGAGCGGCTTCGTCATGGCGCAGTCGAAATTGCCGGAAGCGCATCAGATCCTGCTGATCGCCAACGATCATCATCACATCGTCGTCGATGCCATCGAGAACCGCGAAGGCAGCCGCGCGGAAGCCGTGATGCGCGAACATGCGCGCCTCGCCGCACGCAATTTGCGGCTGGCGCTGCGCAGCCGTACGCATCTCGACCTGCTGCCGGCGTTGCGCTTGATCCAGTCGCCGGCGATTTGACTGAACGGAGAAAGCGTCATGCGTTTTGCCGAAACCTGGACGCAGTGCACGGTGCACGCCATCCGCGACGTGACGCCGACGATCCGCGAATTCGTCCTGCGACCCGACCGATGCGACGTCACGTCAGCCGCTATCGGCAGCCATGTGCAAGTCGCGCTGACCGTCAACGGCCGCCGCGACACGCGCAGCTATTCGCTGGTCGGTGACTTCGACCCCGGCGCGTATCGCATTGCCGTGCGGCTGGCGCCGGACAGTCGTGGCGGTTCACGCGCGATGTGGGCGCTGCGGCTGGGCACACGTCTCGACGTGGCGAGCCCGACCTCGTTGTTCGAGATCGACTGGTCGCGCAAGAGCTACTGCCTGATCGCGGGCGGTATCGGCATCACGCCTATCCTCGGCATAGCCGCGGCGCTGGCGCGCAAGCCGGTCGACGTGACGCTGCACTATGCGGTGAAGTCGCAGCACGATGCCGCCTATTGCGATGAACTCACGGCGCTGCTCGGCAACCGCCTGAAGTTGCACGCCAGCGACGAAGCGCAGCGTCTCGACCTCGACGCG
>Ga0209922_103895_pt1 | contig 11328 bp, 10 predicted proteins | sample ThiBiot_500_biof_FD_183946 | JGI IMG/M metagenome (GOLD analysis project Ga0209922, IMG submission 183946) | Wastewater bioreactor microbial communities from Cape Town, South Africa - Thiocy_expt_500_biof (SPAdes) | ecosystem: Engineered > Bioreactor > Thiocyanate-remediating > Anaerobic-Aerobic ...
CCCAGGTACGAGAACCTGCCCATCACCGACGTGGTGGCGCTGCGCGAATGGGCGCAGGCGCAGAAGATCGCGCTCACCGTGGTCGGCCCCGAGGCGCCGCTGGCCGCGGGCGTGGTGGACGAGTTCCGCGCGCACGGCCTGCGCATCTTCGGCCCCACGAAGGCCGCCGCGCAGCTGGAGAGTTCCAAGGCGTTCAGCAAGGCCTTCATGCGCCGCCACGGCATCCCCACGGCGGACTACGACACCTTCACCGACCCGGCCCTGGCCCACGCCTTCGTGGACCGGCTGGGCGCGCCCATCGTCGTCAAGGCCGACGGCCTGGCCGCCGGCAAGGGCGTGGTGGTGGCGACCACGCTGCAAGAAGCCCACGACGCCGTGGACTACATGCTGGTGGACAACAAGTACGGCGTGGCGCACAACGAGGGCGGCGCGCGCGTCGTGATCGAGGAGTTCCTCGAAGGCGAGGAAGCCTCCTTCATCGTGCTGTGCGACGGCAAGAGCGTGGTGGCCCTGGCCACGAGCCAGGACCACAAGCGCCTCAAGGACGGCGACCAGGGCCCGAACACCGGCGGCATGGGCGCCTACTCGCCCGCGCCGGTGGTCACGGCCGACGTGCACGCGCGCGCCATGCGCGAGGTCATCCTGCCCACCGTGCGCGGCATGGAGAAGGACGGCATCCCCTACACGGGCTTCCTGTACGCCGGCCTGATGATCGACGCCACGGGCCACCCCAAGACGCTGGAGTTCAACTGCCGCATGGGCGACCCCGAGACCCAGCCCATCCTGATGCGCCTGAAAAGCGACCTCGTCGAGGTGCTGGGCGCGGCCGTGGACGGCAAACTCGACCAGGTCGAGCTGCAATGGGACCGCCGCACGGCGCTGGGCGTGGTCATGGCCGCGCACGGCTACCCAGACAGCCCCCGCAAGGGCGACGCGATCACCGGCCTGCCGCAGGACGAGGACGACGCCATGGTGTTCCACGCCGGCACGCAGCTCGGCGATGACGGAGTGGTGCGCACCAGCGGCGGGCGCGTGCTGTGCGTGACGGCCCTGGCCGACAACGTGAAACAGGCGCAGCAGCGCGTGTACGACGTGGCGCGCGGCATCTACTTCGACGGCGCGCAGTACCGCCGCGACATCGGCCACCGCGCCGTGAAGGGCGGCTGATGGGGCAGGCATCGAATCCCGTGGCCGGCGTGGCCCAGGTGCGCGCCTACCTCATCGGCCTGCAGGCGCGTATCACCGGCGCGCTGGAAGAGGTCGAAGGCGAGGGCGGGGCGCGCTTCCGCTCCGACGCCTGGCGGCGCGAGGCCGGCTCGCCCCTGCAGGGCGACGGCATCACGCGCATCCTGGAGGGCGGGCGCGTGTTCGAGCGCGCCGGCTGCGGCTTCAGCCACGTGCGCGGCCCGCAGCTGCCGCCCTCGGCCACGCAGCACCGGCCCGAACTGGCCGGCGCGCCGTTCGAGGCCATGGGCGTGTCGCTCGTCTTCCACCCGCGCAACCCCTACGTGCCCACGGTGCACATGAACGTGCGCATGATCGCCGCGGGGGATGCCTGCTGGTTCGGCGGCGGCATGGACCTGACGCCGTACTACGGCTTCGAGGAAGACGCGGTGCACTTCCACCGCGCCTGCCGCGACGCCCTGGCGCCCTTCGGCGAAGGCCTGTACCCGCGCTTCAAGACCTGGTGCGACGAATACTTCTTCCTCAAGCACCGGGGCGAGCAGCGCGGCGTGGGCGGCATCTTCTTCGACGACTTCTCCGAGCTCGGCTTCGAGCAGAGCCTGGCCATGACGCAGAGCGTGGGCGACGCCTTCCTGGGCGCCTACCTGCCCATCGTGCAGCGGCGCATGGACATGCCCTGGGGCGAGCGCGAGCGCGACTTCCAGCTCTACCGCCGCGGGCGCTACGTGGAATTCAACCTCGTCTGGGACCGGGGCACGCACTTCGGCCTGCAGTCGGGCGGGCGCACCGAGTCCATCCTGCTGTCCATGCCGCCGCTGGCCGCGTGGAGCTACCAGCGTGAGCCGGAGCCCGGCTCGCCCGAGGCCGAGCTCACCGCGCGCTTCCTGCAGCGCCGCGACTGGGTCTGATACTCTTGTTTCGATAGCTGCAAGCGCTTATCCTGTAAGCGCCAGAGCCCAATTCCATTCACATACACACTGAAGACCGCCCGATGACCACCACCAGCAAGTCGGAATCCGCCGCCAAGAAAGACGTCACCAAGCTCCAGCGCGCCATCGTCGATGGCCTGGAGGACGTCAAGGCGCAAGACATCCAGGTCTTCAACACCGAGCACCTCTCGCCGCTGTTCGAGCGCGTGATCGTCGCCACCGGCGGCTCCAACCGCCAGACCAAGGCGCTGGCCTCCAGCGTGCGCGACGCCGTGCGCGAGGCGGGCTTCCCCAAGCCGCGCACCGAGGGCGAGGACAACGGCGAATGGATCATCGTGGACTGCGGCCAGGCCGTGGTGCACGTGATGCAGCCCGCCATCCGCCAGTACTACCGCCTGGAGGAGATCTGGGGCGAGAAGCCCGTGCGCCTGAAGCTCGGCGCGGCCAAGCCGCGCAAGATCACGGCGTCGGAGGACGCGAGCGCCGCCCCGGCAAAGAAGGCCGCCGCGAAAAAGGCGCCCGCAAAGGCGGCGCCTGCCAAGGCGGCGGCCAAGAAGGCCCCTGCAGCCAAGAAGGCCGCGCCCGCCGCCAAGAAGCCGGTTGCGAAGAAGCCGGCCGCCAGGAAGGCCGCCGTGAAGACCGTGGTCGTCAACAAGCCCGTGGCGAAGAAGGCCGCGGCCAAGGCGCCCGCGAAGAGGGCAGCCGCGAAAGCGCCCGCGCGCAAGGCCCCGGCGCGCAAGGGCTGATGAAGCTGCTCATCGTCGCCGTGGGCCAGCGCGTGCCCGACTGGGCCGCGAGCGCCTACGAGGACTATGCCAAGCGCTTTCCGCCCGAGCTCAAGGTCGAGCTCAAGGCCGTCAAGACCGAGCCGCGCGGCTCCAAGACCCTGGAGACGCTGTACGCCGCCGAGCGCGAGCGCATCGAGGCCGCCATCCCGCGCGGCGCGCGCGTGGTGGCGCTGGACGAGCGCGGCACCAGCCTGACCACCAGGGCGCTGGCCGATCGCCTCAAGGGCTGGCAGCTGGCCGGAGACGACGTGGCCTTGGTCATCGGCGGGCCCGACGGGCTCGACCCCGCGTTCCGCCAGGCCGCGCACGAGCGCATACGCCTGTCGGACCTGACGCTGCCGCACGCCATGGTGCGCGTGCTGCTCATAGAGCAGCTGTACCGCGCCTGGTCGGTGAACGCGGGCCATCCCTATCACCGGGAATGATCCGTTTTTGATAGCTGCCAGCGCTTGCAGGACGGGCGCTCAGGCCAGTTTTGACCAAAAATAGCTGCAATGGCCGACTTCATCTACCTCGCCTCGCAAAGCCCGCGCCGGCGCCAGCTGCTGGAGCAGCTGGGCGTGCGCCACGAACTGCTGCTGCCCGGCCCCGACGAGGACGCGGAAGGCCTGGAGGCCGTGCAGCCCGGCGAGTCCCCGGCCGCCTACGTGCAGCGCGTGACCGCGCTCAAGCTCGACGCCGCCGTCCTGCGCCATGCGCGCCGTGGCCTGGAGCCCGCGCCCATCCTGTGCTCGGACACCACGGTGGCGCTGGACGGCCGCATCTACGGCAAGCCCGAGGACGCGCGGGACGCCGCGCGCATGCTGTCCGAGCTGGCGGGCCGCGAGCACCAGGTGCTCACCGCCGTGGCGCTGCAGGCGGGCGCGCGGCGCCTGGCGGCGCTGTCGGTCTCGCGCGTGCGCTTCGCCGCCATGACGCCGGCGCAGATCGCCGCCTACGTGGCCAGCGGCGAGCCCATGGGCAAGGCCGGCGCGTATGCCATCCAGGGGCCGGCGGCGCAATACGTGGAGAACATGGACGGCAGCTACACCGGCATCATGGGGCTGCCCCTGTTCGAGACGGCCGGCCTGCTGCGCGAGGACGGGGTGCTGCGCGGCTGATACGCCTATTGCAGCGTGTGGCTGGCCAGCCGCGCCGGGTTGGGGATGTGGATGTCGCGCTTGTCGATGCGTATCAGGCCGGCCTGTTCGAGCTCGTGCAGCACGCGCGAGAAATACTCGGGCGTGATGGACAGGCGCGAGGCGATGGTGGCCTTGCTCACGGGCAGTGACACGTTGAGCGCGACGGCTTCCCTGCAATCGGCGTGGCCGCTGCCGGCCCCGTCCTCGGGCAGCGAGTGCAGCAGGTAGCCGATCACGCGCTGCATGCCGCTGTGCAGCGAATAGGCCTGCACGTCGTGCACCAGGCCGTGCAGGCGGCGCGAGATGCCCGCGAGCATGTGCATGGCGAAGCGCGGGTCGTCCTCGATCTCGCGCACCACGGCCGCCTTGCCCACGCTGAGCACCAGCGCGTCGGCCAGCGCCTGCGCGTTGATGATGTAGGGCTTGTCGGTGAACATCAGCGCCTCGGCGAAGCTCACGCCGGGGCCGGCGAGCTCGATCACCTTCTCCTGGCCCGTGGGCGAGATGGCGAACAGCTTGATCTGCCCGGTCACCGTGACATGGAATTCCTCGCAGGGCATGCCCACCCGAAAGACGGTGTCCCCGCGCGCATAGCGGCGCAGACGGCAGCCCGTGGCCAGCCGCTGCAGCTCGGCAGGCGTCATTTCCTGGAACAGCGGCAGGGCGGCAAGGTAGCGCGGGATGTCGAATTGCTGGATGTCCATGGCGCGAGATTATTGTTGGTAATAACCCGTATTGGTGGGAAATGTTCGTGCATTTCCATGACGTCCGTCAATCAGGCGGCGATTTGCACCCTGGACATGGCCGCAGGAACCGGCATGCGTGCCGGCAGGGCGTCAGCCCGGCATGGGCGCCGGACTGCGGTGTTTGAACGCCGGTCCCCCCGGGGCGCGGACCGGCGGGCGGCCGTCAGTGCGACGTGCCTTCGCTGCGGGTGATCTTGTTCCACACGTTGTATTTGCCCACCGGCTTGGCCATGGGCAGGCGCTTGACTTCCCGGAAGGTGGCGGCGTCGTAGACGATGAGGGCGCCGTCCATTTCCCAGACGCTGGCCAGCGCGTAGCGGCCGTCGCGCGTGAACTCGATGTGGGCGAGCGTCTTGCCCGGCTCGCGCACCTCGGCCACGGGTTCCAGGGTGCGCTTGTCGATGATGGTGAGGCGGTCCTTGGCGTCCTTGCTCATCATGGAGTCGGTCCATGCATAGGGCGTGTTTTCATGGCTGCGCATGAAGAAGCCGGCGCCGGGCGTGGGAATGGTGCGCAGGTTCTTCCAGCTTTGCATGTCGATCACGTCCACGCCCGTGCCGCCCAGGTTGGGGCTGGCGAGCACGGTGGTGCCGTTCCACGCGAAGGTGATGCCCGATCCCAGGTGGGGCATGCCGGCGATGGGCAGGTCGGCGATCTTGCGGCGCACGTCCAGGTTCACCACCTGGGCGCTGGCGGTCTCGGACTTGCCGGCCTGGGGGCGGGTGGCGCCCAGCACGTGGCGGTAGCTCTGGTCGAAGAAGAAGTCGTCCAGTGGCTCCGACAGCGGCGTGCGGCGCACGCCCAGGTAGCCGGGCTTGGCGATGGCCTCGCCCATCTTGTAGTCGTGCACCAGGCCGTCGTAGATGGGCGCGGCCTTCTTGTCGTAGGAGATCTCCCAGATCTCCGGGATGTCCTTGAGCGCCACGACGAAGCTGTTCCTGGGCGTGGCGTCGTAGACGGCGGAGACGCGCGAGCTCGCCTTGCCGTCGAGCGTGGCGGCCTCGTAGGTCTTGACGAGGTTGAGGTCGGCGTCGAACAGCGCCAGGCTGTGCGGCAGGTAGTTGGCGGCCATGACCCAGCGGCCGTCGCCGCTCACGGCCACGTTGCGCATGTTCAGGCCCGCGCGCACCTCGGCCACCACCTGCAGGCGCCACAGGTCGTACTTGGTGATCCAGCCGTCGCGCGAGCCGAAGAAGACGTAGCGCCCGTCGGGCGTGAACTTCGGCCCGCCGTGCAGGGCGTAGCGGCTGGCGAAGCGCGTGATGACCGTGAAGCGGTCGCCGTCCAGCAGCGAGACATGGTGGTCCCCGCCCTCGACCACCACGAACAGGTTCATGGGATCGGCGCTCCACTTCGGCCTGACGGGCTCGTCGTCCGGCAGCGGGGTGGCGATGCGCGATGCGCGGATGTCGGCCTCGCTCCAGCGTGGCGCGGGCACGGCCGGGGTGCGTATCCAGTCCGCCAGGGCCTGGATCTCGGCGCCCGAGAGCTGGCCGGCATAGCCCGCCATCTGCGTGGCCTGGCGGCCTTCGCGGATGACGCGCAGCACCTCGGCGGGCCGGGTGCGTTCCAGGCTTTCGGGCAGCAGGGCCGGGCCCATCAGGCCCGTGCGCTGGGCGCCATGGCAGGCGGCGCAATGCTGCTGGTACAGGGCGGGGGGTGGAGTCTGGGCGCGCAGCGGAGCGCCCAGGGCCAGGGCAAGGAGGGCGGCGGCGCGCAGGGCGGTGCGTAGCAGGTCAGGCATGGGCGATTTCAATCGTGCGGCGGCGCTTGGCCACGGGCTCGAACGGTGTGGATGCCGCGCCAACCTCTTCGTCGGTCAGGTAGCAGCCCGGGTCCTCGAACCAGAAGTTGCCCGTGAGCTGCTGGGCGCGCACGCGGGTGTTGCCGTTGCAGATGGCCAGGTGCCTGCAGCCGCCGCAGCGGCCCTGCACCGGGCGCGGGTGCTGCTTGAGGCCGGCCATCAGCGGGTCGCTGACGTCGTTCCAGATCTCGGAGAAGGGGCGGTCGCGCACGCAGCCCAGGTCGTGGTGCCACCACATGGTGTCGGGGTGCACGTGGCCCAGGTTGTCGATGTTGGCGATCTGCTGGCCGCTGGCGTTGCCGCCCCAGGCCACGAGGCGCTGGCGCAGCCGCTCTTCCCACTGCGGCAGGTGCCGGCGCGCCCATTGCAGCAGGTAGGGGCCGTCGGCGTCGTTGTTGCCGCTCACGTAGTCGTCCATGCTGCCGGCCTGCGCGGCGGCCCAGGCGCGGTCGAACAGCATGTCCATGGCCGCGCGCGTGGCCTGGTGGCGCGCATCCTTGTCGCGGTGGATGTTGCCGCGCCCGGCGTAGTTGAGGTGCGAGAAATAGAACTTGTGCGCGCCCACCTCCTGCATCAGGTCGAGCAGGGCGGGCAGGTCGTGGCCGTTCATGGCCGTCATCGTGTAGCGCAGGCCCACTTTCACGCCCACCTTGTCGAGGTGGCCTATGGCGGCCAGGCTGCGGTCGAACGCGCCTTCGAGGCGGCGGAACTTGTCGTGCGTGGCCTTCAGGCCGTCGAGGCTGATGCCCACGTAGTCGAAGCCCGCGTCGGCGATGCGCCGCGCCATGGGCGCGTCGATCAGCGTGCCGTTGGTGGACAGGCCGGTGTAGAAGCCCATCTCGCGCGCGCGCGCGGAGATCTCGAAGATGTCGGCGCGCAGGAGCGGCTCGCCCCCCGAGAGGATGAGCGCGGGCACGCCGAAGGCCTTGAGGTCGTCCATCACCGTGAACACTTCCTGCAGCGAGAGTTCGCCCGCGTAGTCGTGGTCGGCCGACAGGGCGTAGCAATGCTTGCAGGTGAGGTTGCAGCGGCGGATCAGGTTCCAGATGACGACCGGGCCGCGCGCCTTGCGGTCCTTGGTGAGGGGGTATTCGCCTGTGGCTTGTGCGTGCGCGAGTTCGCGCATGTATTGGCTGATGCGAAACATGGTTAGAGCCTGTTATGCACTTTTACGTGCCCGCGAAAGCCGGGAAAAGGCCCGGCAACTAGGCGCAGGACGCGCCACGGTATGGATACCGCAAGCGTTCTGCAACGACGTGGACGGGCCTTTCCCCGGCTTTCCCGAAGGGTTGGCCCCAGAGGCAGGCGCTCGCGGCGTTGCAGCACTTGCCAAGGCATCAGCCTTGGCGGCGCGCTGCGCCTTGCGATCACCTGCCTCTGGGGCCAACGCGGGTACGTAAAAGTGCATAACAGGCTCTAGTCCTTCAAACGCAGGCCGGTCTTTTTCAGGATGGCCGTGGAGTACAGGATATCGTGCCCGCGGCAGGCGTCGCCCAGCAGGGCCACGATGTCCTGTGCCTGGTGCTCCACGGCCTCGCGGCTGGTGCCGTGCAGCATGGCGAAGAGGTTGTAGGGCCAGCCGGGCAGGTGGCGCGGGCGGCGGTAGCAGTGCGAGACGCCGGGCAGCTGGGCCACCAGCGGGCCGAGTTCGCCGATGCGCTCGTCGGCCACGTCCCACACGCTCATGCCGTTGGCGGTATAGCCCAGGCGGTAGTGGTTGGGAACGGCGCCGATGCGGCGGATCAGCCCCTGCGCCAGCATCTGCGCCAGGCGTTCGCGCACCCGCTCGCCGGGTACGCCCAGCATGGCGCCCACGGCCTCGTAGGGGCGGGCCACCAGGGGCAGGCCGCCCTGGGTGGCGGCGATCAGTGCGCGGTCAAAGGCATCCAGCGCCATGGCGTTCTCCGGTCTGGGGCAGGGCGGGCAGGCGCAGCTCGACGAAATATTCCTCTTCCTTGGGGAAGGCGAAGACCTGCAGCCCCACCGCGTCTTCGATGCGGGCGATGGCATCCTGGGCCAGCGCGGGCGATTCGGCGGCGACGACGAACCACATGTTGAGCCGGTGCGTGCGCCGGTAGTTGTGCGCCACCTCGGGAAAGCTGTTGACCACGGCGTTCACCACGTCGAAACGCTCCTCGGGCACGGCGATCGCCGCGAGCACGAACTGGCCGCCGGCGCGCTCGATCTGGAAGAGCGGGCCGAAGCGCGTGAGCACGCCCTGGGCCAGCAGCTGGTGCAGGCGCTCGATGACGCGCTCCTCGCTCCAGCCCAGCGCCTGGCCCACGGCGGCGAAGGGCCGGTCCACGAGCGGGAAGCCGCCATGCAGGTGATCGATCAGTCGGGCGTCTTCGGGCGTGAGCATGCAGCGCTCCTTCTGGTGGGTGGGCAGGGTGCGGGGCATGGCAGGCGGGGTGAAGCGGCGTGCACCGGTCTGCTTGAAGCGTCGCAGCGAGAACAGCATGGCCTGGGGCTTGTCCGCCAGGCCGGCCTGGGCCACGGCGTGCGCGACCGTGGTGCGCACGCTCTCGCGGTCGCGCCCGTGCACCATGCAGTACAGGTTGTAGGGCCAGCCGCCGGTGCGCGCGCGCTGGTAGGCCAAGGTCACGCCCGGCACCCGCGCCAGGGCTTCGCCGCAGGCGTCCACCTCGCTCTCGGGCACGTCGAACACCGTCATGGCGTTGGCCGTGAAGCCCAGCTCATGGTGGCGCACCACCACGCCGAAGCGGCTGACGGTGCGCTCGTCCAGCCAGCGCTGCAGGGTGTGCAGCACGGCCTCCACGGGCTGCTGCAGCTGCTCGGCCCACAGGTCGTAGGGCCGCTCCACCAGGGGCAGGCCCTGCTCGGCCAGGGCCGCCAGGGGCTGGTCCTGCGCCTGCAGCGGCGTCTGCGCCCAGTGGGTGGCGCCGCTGGAGCGCGACTGGCTGGCGCGCAGGTCGAAGCCGGTGTCGATGCGGTAGGGCCGCAGCATGGGCAGGCGCTGCACGGGCAGGCCGGTATCCATTTCGATGCTGCGCAGCAGCTGATCGACCTGCGCGGCGTCGGGCCCGGTGGCGACGAACCACAGGTTGGTGGCGTGCTCGCGCTCGTAGTTGTGGTTGACGCCGGCGTGGCTGGAGACGATGGCGGCGACGGCTTCGAGCCGCTCGGGCGGAACGGCCATGGCGGCCAGCAGCGACGCGCCGCCCGCGCCGGGGGCGAAGACCGCACCGATGCGGCTCAGGCTTCCCTGGCGCTGCAGGTGCCGGTAATGGGACAGCACCTCCCCGGCATCCAGGCCCAGGCGCTGGCCGATCAGGGCGAAGGGCTCGCGGCACAGCGGAAAGTCGCGCTGCCAGGAGTTGAGCAGGGCCAGGTCGGTGGGGGGCTGTGCGGTGTGCATCAGAACCTGCCCACTTTAGAAACCCATGCGCTGGGCACGTGCGGTGAAGAAGATGCCGCTGGGCGCATCGACATGGAGGCTCGCCTGCAGCTGCCTCGTGTGCGTGTCGTACACCTGCACGCGGTTGTCGTCGCGGCAGCTGATCCACACCGATTCGCCGCGCGGCGTGAACTCCATGTGCAGCACGGCCTTGCCGGGCGCGATGGTGTCGATCACCTGCCCGCTGGGCGTGTCTATGACCTGCACGCGGTTGTAGTCCGGCACGGAGAAGTTGACCCACACCTGGCGGCCGTCGGGGCGCGCCATGACGAACACGGGCTGGCCTGCGACGGGAATGCGGCCGACCTCGGCCCAGGTGGCGGTGTCCACGACAAGCACCTCGTGGCGGCCGATGGCGGGCAGGAAGGCGCGCCCGCCGGCCATGGCCCAGCCGCGCAGGTGGGGCATCTTGTAGACGGGCAGGGGTTTTTCGCCGCGCCCGTAGCCCGCCAGGATGCGGCGCGCGCGCGGCGCTGCATCCCACAGGTCGACCATGGCCAGGCCGTCTTCGCCGAACAGGCCGGCGATGTAGTGGCGGCCGTTGGGCGAGAGCAGGGCGTCGTAGGGCTGGCGGCCGATGCCTGCCAGCGTGGTGACCTGGGGCTTCCTCGGATTGCTGCAGTCGGCGATGCAGATGGCCTCGGCATCGAACAGGCTGTAGATGAAGCGGCGCTGGGGCAGGTCGGCCAGGCCCACGACGCGCGAGCGCTCGCCATTGGGCATGAGGGCGGGGATGTCGGAGAGCAGCTCCAGCGTGGCCGCGTCGAACACCTTGATGCCGCCGGGCGTGTAGTTCTGCGCCACGACCAGGCTGCCGTCGGCGCTGATGGCGCCGCCGATCGAATTGCCCGCCTGCATCACGCGGTGGGTGATGCGCCGTTCGAGGATGTCCACGCGGGTCAGGGCCCCGTCGCGGCCGAAGACGTAGGCGAAGCGCTCGTCGCGCGAGAACACCACCGAGGCGTGGGAGAGGTCGCCCAGTCCCTCGACGCGGCCCATGGCCTCGCGCCGGCTGGTGTTGACGAGGGTGAGCGCGCCTCGTGCGCGCTCTATGACCACGCCCAGGTCGCCCGTGCCCTGCAGGGCGGGGGGCTTGGACGTGGCGGAGGATGCGGAGGTGGCTGCGCAGCCGCCTGCCAGCAGCGGGGCCGCGGCGGCGAACGACAGCATGGAGCGCCTTTTCATGGGGCTTGGCTCCTCATTTCTTCGGGGAAACCGCTGGCCAGCTGCTGGGCGATCCACAGGGCCTCCGTGCCGCTGAGCAGTGCGCTCCAGGGCGGCATGGGCGTTCCGGGGATGCCGTGGATGATGACGGCGGCCAGGTATTCGGGAGGCTT
>Ga0209922_103896_pt1 | contig 11323 bp, 9 predicted proteins | sample ThiBiot_500_biof_FD_183946 | JGI IMG/M metagenome (GOLD analysis project Ga0209922, IMG submission 183946) | Wastewater bioreactor microbial communities from Cape Town, South Africa - Thiocy_expt_500_biof (SPAdes) | ecosystem: Engineered > Bioreactor > Thiocyanate-remediating > Anaerobic-Aerobic ...
CAGATCCCCGGCAACGAGATTGCGATCGGACGGATCATGAACCAGCTCGCGGCGCGCGACATTCTGACCGTGACCGAAAAGCAGGCGCATATTCACGTCAGCGGCCATCCGGGGCAGCCGGAACTTGCGGCGCTTTATGGCTGGCTGCGTCCCAGGCTGATCGTGCCGGTGCATGGCGAGATCCGCCATATGCACGAACAGGCGCGCTTCGCTCTCGAACAAGGCGTCCCCGACGCGCTGGTGCAGGAAAATGGCGATCTGGTGCGCCTGGCCCCCGGTCCCGCTCGTATCCTCGAGCGCGTGCGCTCGGGTCGACTGATCCTCGACGGCGACGTGATCCTGCCCGCCGATGGCGAAACGATCAACGAGCGGCGCAAATTGTCTTTCTACGGCCAGATTTCGGTCGCAGTCGTGCTGTCCAGGGGCAAATTCGCGGACAGCGCGATCCAGTATCGCGGCGTGCCGGTCGAGGACGAGCGCGAAGCCTTTCTCGACGAAATGAACGCCGCTGCAGAAAAGGCAGCCAAATCCCCGGCGCGCGACCGCGATGCCCTCAAGGAAGCGATCCGGCTCGGCGTCCGGCGCATCGCGACCGACTGGACCGGCAAGAAGCCGATCGTCGATGTGCTGATTCTGGATATCTGACCGATGAAATGGACCTCGGCGCTCGCCATCTACCTGCTCATCTGGGCGTTCAGCACCTTCTTCGTGCTGCCCTTCCACGGCCGCCGCGCCGAGGATGATGCCGTGCCCTTGATCGACGGTCAGGAGCCGGGCGCACCCGCGCGCTTCCACCCGCTGCGCATCCTGATCCAGATCACGATCGTCGCGACGATCGCCTTCGGCCTCTTCTATGTCGCCTATATCAACGGCTGGACAAACCCTGACGTCCTGAGCGGCCGCGCCTGACGCGGCAGGGCGGTTTAGGGGTGAAGGGCGGGTTTGTGGTGGAAAGCGGACTTCGCCGCTAGCCGCGTTGTGTTCCCCGGCGAAGGCCGGGGTCCAGGACTTTACAGCACCAAGGTCAGCGTTCGACACTCTGGACCCCGGCTTTCGCCGGGGAGCACATCAACGTCGGACGAATTAGGATATCCTCCTTGTCGCGCAGCGATGGGGAGGGGGACCGCGCCCGCAGGCGATAGTGGAGGGGCTGCAACGTCGCGCCATTGCCCTTCCGTCAGCCCTGCGGGCTGCCACCTCCCCATGGCTGCGCCGCAGGGAGGATCGAATGACCGCAATCAGTTCCGCAGGCGGTCGATCGCCTGCGCCAGTGCCACGTACAGCTTGCCGATGTCCGACGACAGCAGCGTCACGCTGATCGCCGATCCGTCGCGGGCGCCGATCAACAGGCGCAGCATCGCTTCAAAGTCGTGGATGAACTGATTGACCGACGCATGGAAGCCGTCGTCATTCTGGTAGAGGCGCAGAATTTCCTTGGTATCGCTGTTGTCGAGCAGCTTCACCGCGCGCCGCGCGAAGATGCCGCGATCGCCTTTTAGATAGGCGTCCCACGCGGCATCGCTGACCTCGCTCGACATCACCTTGGTAATGTCGATCGCGCTCGATTTGAGCGCTTCGGTGAGGATGCCAACCTGTTTCGCGAGCGAGTCGCGATCCGATGCTGCAATGGCCTGCTCCGCCTCGGCGACGCGCTGTTCGACGCTGGCGCTGGTGTCCATGATCGTGATGAGCTGGCGCATGAGTCGATCGGCGGCGCCGTTCGCGGCTTCCACCGCGCGCTGCGAGGCATCCTCGACCGCCTTGAGCTGCGCGGCCACTTCGGTCTTGAACGCCGCGTCGATGGCCTCCGTCGCGGTCGCCTGCATCGCGCCGCGGGCGTTTTCGACCAGCCGCTCGAGCGTCTGCCGCGCTTCGTCGGCTGCGGCTTCGGCGGTGGTGCGAACTTCAGCGAGGGTCGCAATCATCCGCGCGCCACCCTGATCGGCAAAATCGTCGGCGCCGGCGCGCAGCTTGGCGAGCGCCGCATCGGCATCGGCAAGCGCGCTGTTGACCCGCTCGGTCAACGCTTGCTGGCTTTCGCCATGCTCGGCCATCTTGGCTTCATTCGCCTGCAACGTCGATTTGACCGCGTTGACGTGTGACAAGGTCGATTGCGCGACGAGCTCGGAGGCTTCGAGCAGCGGCTTGATCTGCCCGAGCGCACCTTGGGTCGCCTTGCCGTGCGAGGCCATGCGGTCAAGCGCATGCGGCAGCGTTTCGTCGAGTTCGCGCGTCACCGCATCGAGCGCGAGCAACAGCGACTCGGCGTGGGTGATAAGCTGATGCGCCGAATTGTTCCCTGTCTGCACATCGGCGATGAAAGCCCCGAGTTGGGCTTTTGTATCCTCGATCGCGCGGCCGATGACGCCGGTGCTGGCCGATACGCTGACATCGAGCACCTCGAGCTGCTGCCGCGTTTCGGTGACATGCGCCGTAATCCGCGCCGCAAGTTCCTCGCTCGCCGCGCCATGCGCCGCGAGCTGGTCGCCCAGCGCGGCGCCGGCTGCTTCCGCCGACGCAAGGCGTGCATCCATTTGGTCTGCGGCGGCATCGACGCGGTCGCGATATTGTTGCCAGGTGGTGTCGAGGCGCGCGCCCAGATTGTCGACCGTCGTCTGCAGCGTATCGCGGATCGAGGCCGAGGATTGGGTGATTTGCGCCAGCGCGACGCCATGCGCGTCGGTGACTTGCGACGCCGCGGCAATCAGCCCCGATTCGGTTTCCTGCGTCTGCTGTTGCAGCGCGCCGAGCGCTTCGTGGAGGCCCGCTGCGGCGGCTTCGCCGGTCCGCGCGGCCTTGGCCGCCTCTTCGCCGAGTTCGGCGAGCTTGGCTTCGAGGTTCGCGCCCTGCTGATGTGCGACGAGCCCCGCTTCGCGGAAATTGACCGCGAGCCGCTGCGCCACATCGTCGATGCGCGGCAGCCCGGCGAGCAGGCCGTCCATGCGCTGCATCGCGACGTCGCCCGATCGCGCGAGCTGGTCGTGGGCATTGGCGATGACCGACGCATTGGTTGCGAGCTTGTCGCTGCTGTCGTTGAGCCGGAGCACGGCATCGACGCCCAGCTGCTGAACATTGCGCGCCTGTTCCGAAAGCTGACGCTGAGCCTCGGCCAGTTTGTCGCCAAGCACCGCCATCGATTGCGCAAGCGCATCATTTTCGTGGCGCAGCGCCGCGGCGAGGCGAGCAAAGCGCGCCTGTTCGGACCGGCTCGACCGCAGCAACGCCATCCAGAGCAGCGTCAGCAAAGCGAGCGGCATCGACAGGGTCGCGACAAGCGCCGGCCATTGATCGAGCGCGACCGGACGCGCAAAACCCTTCGTCGCGGTAAACAGGGCGAACAGGCACCAGCCGAGGCCGATGATTACCAACAGCGTCGGCATCAGCCGGTCGCGCCACGCGCCGCTCTGCGGATCGGGCATATCGTCGTCATCGGTCGCGAGCGGCGTCATATCGAGCCATTCGCGCTCGACCGGAACCTCGGCTTCGAGGGCGGACGCGGCTTCACTCGCCGGTGCATCGGTCTGCGCCGGCGTATCATTCTCCGGGTTTGCCGCGGACTCCCGCCACAGACCGACGATTTTCTTTTCCCCCGTCATCAGGCCATCTTAGCATCAAATGCCCGCCATGAAACGGAAACTTAACCATGGGCTGTCAAGGCTGTGGAATGTCGTTCGACAGCGGCCCTCTCGATCGCTTTCTCTCTTCGGCCATCGGCGACGATGCGGCGATGGCGATGGATCTGCGCGCCGTTTTTGCCGACAGCGCCCGCGAGCTTGCCGACCTGATGCGCCGGTCGCGCTGCGATGCCAACTGGCATATGGCGGCGCTGCGGCTCAAGAGCCTCGCCGCGACCTTCGGGGTCATCTCGCTGATCGAGCTAGCGGAAGGCGCGATGGCCGGGGTCCCGGGCGATCCGGCAGTGCTGCGCGATATCAACGCCGCCATCGACGCCATCGGCTGACCCGGTTTCGGGTTCAAACGCCGTTCAGGCGGCAACCTCCATTGGAAATATCGACTGTGCTCGTCTTGCCATGGCAACGCGACGGGGCTAGCCGCGTTGCTGAACGTGGCCGGACCTGTTCGTGCGGGAAACCGGCGGCCGATACAAAGGAGAGATTTCGATGTTCAAGCGTTTCCGCCAGACGTCCGCAACCGCCGTTGCCGCCGTCCTCGGCTGCGCCCTGATTGTCGCCGCGCCCGCCGTCGCGAAGGAAAAGCCGAAAAAGGAAGAAGAGCAGAAGGGCGCGCAGCTCAAGCCCAGCAAGGAATTCAGCCCTGCGCTCAAGAAGCTAACCGAGGCGGCGAAGGCCAAGGACATGGCGGCCCTCGAAGCCGCATTGGCCGAAGGGCAGGCGAGCGCGACGAGCCCCGACGACAAATATCTCGTATCCTTCTACGAACTTCAGCTCGGCATCGGCAAGAGCGACAAGGCGATCCAGGGCAAGGCGCTCGACGGGATGCTTGAATCGGGCCTGACGCCGCCGGAAAGCCTGGCCGCCTATAATTTCTTCTCGGGCAATTTCGCCTATGGCGACAAGGATTATGCGAAGGCCGTGAAGCGTCTGGAAGCCGCAAAGGCCGCCGGTTCGACCGAGCAGGGACTGCCGGTGCTGCTGATGGACAGCTATCTCAAGCTGAACCAGGTCGATCAGGGGCTTGCTGTTGCGAAGGACGCGATCGCCGCGGCGCGTGCCGCGGGCCGTGTGCCGTCGGAAGAACTTTATGTTCGCCCGGCAAGTGCCTTGCAGGCGGCGAAGCGCAACAGCGAACTGCTCGATATGCTGGCGATGCGCCTGCAGGACTATCCGCAGCCGGTGATCTGGCGGAACACGCTCTTCATCCTGCTGCAGCAGGAAGCGAGCGACAAGGTCATGAACCTCGACACGTTCCGCCTGATGCGCGCAACCAAGTCGATGACGCAGCGTCCCGAATATCTTGAATATGCCGCGCTGGCGACCGAGGCAGGCTATCCGAATGAAGCAGTGGCCGTGATCAAGGAAGGCCAGGCTGCGAACGTCATCCAGACGTCCGACGAGCGTTTCAACACGATCCTCGAATCGCAGGAACCGCGCGCCAAGGCCGACGCCGTCGCGCTCAAGGGCGACGCGGCCAAGCCTGCAACCGCAGCGAACCCCAAGCTGGCGCGCCAGACCGCCGACGGCCTTGTCGGCATCGGCGACTATGCGACCGCGATCTCGCTGTATGAAAAGGCGGCTGCCGGCGGCGACCCGCTTGCGCAATATCGCCTCGGCGTCGCGCAGGCTCTCGCTGGGCAGAAGGATGCGGCGATCGCCAGCTTCGCGAAGGTGCAGGGTGACCGGGCACGTCTCGCGAATCTGTGGACCATCCACCTGTCGGCAAAAGCGCCCGCTGCAGCCGCAGCAGCGGCACCCGCCACCGCACCGGCGAACTGATCGGACATAAAAAGGGGCGCCCTCCCGCAAGGAGGGCGCCCCTTTTTCGTGCGCGCCGCGATTATGGCTCGACCGGGATGCCAGCGAGTTGTTTGGCGGTGCGAATCGTAAGCGACGTCTTCACGCTCGTGACATTCGGTGCCGAGGTGAGATGCGCCGTCAGGAACGACTGAAAGCTCTGCAAGTCGCGCGCGACGACCTTCAGCAGGAAGTCGATTTCGCCGTTGAGCATGTAACATTCGCGCACTTCGGCCAGTCCGCCGACATAATCCTCGAACGCCTTGAGGTCGGATTCGGCCTGACTGCGCAGGCTGACCATCGCGAAGACGGTGATCCCGTAACCCAGCTTCGCGGCATCGAGATCGGCGTGATAGGATCGTATCACCCCCGACTCCTCAAGCGCGCGGACGCGGCGCAGGCACGGGGGAGCCGTCAGCCCCACCTGCTGTGCCAATTCCACATTGGTTATCCGCCCGTTTTTCTGCAGCTCGTTGAGGATCTGCAAATCAATTTGATCGAACTTCTGGCTTGCCATCATTGAAACATCCGCTTTCCCCGATTGCCCTCACCATAATATTATTTCAGGCGATTGCAATTGTCCCACAATGTGACGTGGCGCCCTTACCCTCTTTCGTGAGCGATTGATTCACGCTAGCCGCTAAGCTTCCGCTAACCAACAAAACGGGAATGGGCTGGCCTCGCGTGACCGCTGACTCGATGATCGCGACCATCTTGCGGCAAGCGCCGGCGGACCGCCGTGCGAGCATCGCCGCGTGGCGCCAGCTCACCGATATTCTGGCGCAGCGCGGCAATCAACTGGATACGACCGATATACGTCGCGCCTTCCACGCGCTCGCGGTGCTGCGCCGCGATGTGCCTGAAAAGGTGCGGCGCGATTGCGCCGTTGCGGTGGCCCGCCACGGGCGCTTTGCGCCGCTGGTCGCCTTTTATGCGAATGATGTGCCGGCGGTATCCGCAACGATGCTGCGCCGCGCTCGGCTGGCCGAAGCGGACTGGTTGGCGATGCTGCCGACGACCGCCGCCACCGCGCGCTCGATCCTCGCCGGGCGCAGCGATCTGCCCGTGAGCGTGCGCCGCGCGCTGGACAGTTTGGGAGCGGGATCGGTCGCGCTGCCGCAACCCGCCCTCGCGGCCGCCGACGCCGCAGCATCGGACGTCGTCGACGAGGCACCTGCGAGCCAGATCAGCGAGCTGGTGCGGCGAATTGACAAATATCAATCGTCGCGCAGCAAGCCAGCGCCCGCAAGGCCGCGCACGAGCTTCCTGTTCGAAACCGGACCCGACGGCGTGATCCGCTGGGTCGACGGAATAACCCGCGGCGCGGCGATCGGTCTGTCGATCGCCGAGAGCGCCTTGGGCGGCGAGCCAGGGACCGATGGCGCCGCAGTGGGCGCGTTTCGCCAGCGTGCCGAAATCGTCAACGCCCGTATGATCCTTGAAGGGTCGGCAGCTGACGCCGGCGAATGGCGCTTTTCGGCATTGCCCTGGTTCGATCCCGCGACCGGTCAGTTTTGCGGCTATCGCGGCACCGCTCGGCGGCCGCAGCACAATGAATTGCCTTATGGCCGCCCGGAATCGAGCGATTCGGGCGACTCTATCCGGCAGTTGATCCATGAACTGCGCAGCCCGCTCAATGCGATCTCGGGCTTTGCCCAGATTATTTCGGGACAGATGTTCGGTCCGGTCAGCGGCGCCTATCGCAAGATGGCCGATTCGATCATCGCCGACGCGGGCGCGGTTCAGGACATCATCGACGATCTTGAGGTCGCGGCACGTTCGACAGGCGTCGTCGAGACGAAGGCGAGCGACGAGGTCGCCGACCTTGCGACGGTGATGGCGCAGATCGAAGGCGACCTGGCGCCGCTGCTCGCCGACCAGCGGATCGACCTCAGCATTTCGCGCGTCGGCGGTCCCTTTCTGGCTCATGCCGGCGATGCCAATTCGCGGCGGATGGTTGGTCGGCTGCTCACCGCACTCGTCGATATTTGCGAAGCCGGTACGACGCTTGTCGGGCAACTGGTTGCGGAGGCCGGTCCCGATGACATGCTGCAACTGCGCATCGTGCGTCCCGCCGCGATCCGCTTCGCAACGGCCGCCGATCTGCTCGATCCGGGCTTCAGTCCAGAAGGCGAGGCGCCCGGCGCCGCGATCCTCAGCCTCGGCTTTTCGTTGCGACTGGTTGACAGCCTGGCGCGCGGCGCCGGGGGACGACTCGATATCGGTCATAATGCCTTGACCTTGTATCTTCCCTCGGCCAACCCAAGGGCCGACACCGAACTAGGTGCCCAACACGGCGAATAGCCGAACCGCATAGGGGCGGGGTAAAGGGGAATAAGGTGGGTTCTGCGGCCAATATTCAGGCCTATCCTCCGGAATCCGGTCAAATTGCACTCAAGGACGGTGTGGCGCCGCGCTTTTGGGTGACGATCGATACCGAGGAAGATTTCGACTGGAACGGACCATTTTCGCGGACCGATTTCCGGCTCGATTCGGTCCCCGCGCTGTCCGCCTGCCAATCCTATTTCGAACGGGCCGGGGTGCGTCCCATCTATCTCGTCGACTGGCCGATCGTGCAGGACGACCGGGCGGTCGCCATTCTAGCACCGGCGCTGGCGTCAGGCCGCTGCGACATCGGCGCCCAACTCCATCCCTGGGTCACGCCGCCGTTCGACGAGGCGGTGAATGACCGCAACAGCTACACCGGGAATCTCCCCGAAACACTGCAGCGCGCCAAGATGCAGACGCTCCGCGACGGCATCCGCGACCGGTTCGGCGCCGCGCCGCTCGCCTATCGTGCGGGGCGCTACGGGCTGGGGCGCAGCAGCGCGGCGATGCTCGCCGACCTCGGCTTTCGGCTCGACACCTCGGTCCGGTCGGGCTTCGACTATCGTCCCGGCCATGGTCCCGACTATCGCTGTGCGCCGCTCCGGCCCTGGTGGGTGGGGCAGGGCAGCGATGCCATTCTGGAAGTCCCCGTTACAACCGTCTTCGGGGGCGCGCTCGGCCGTCTCGGTCCGCCGGTCTATCACCGCGTCGCGCGCGATGGGCTGCGCGCCGGCGCCGCGCTCGCGCGTCTGGGGCTCGTCGAACGCATTGCGCTGACGCCCGAAGGCATTCCCGCCGACAAGGCGTGCCGCGCGATCGACATCGCGATCGAACAGCGCCTGCCCATTCTCAACTTTTCGTTCCACTCGCCCTCGCTGCAACCGGGCAACACGCCCTATGTGCGCAGCGACGCGGACCTCGATCTCTTCTATCGCTGGTGGGACGTGGTGCTCGACCATCTGGCGCGGCGCGGCATCGTCGCAATCGACACCGACGGCATATTGGCAATGGCGACGCGCTCGGCTATCGCCCGCTGATCCCTCTCGGGGGCCTGTAGCTCAATGGTTAGAGCTGGCCGCTCATAACGGCTAGGTTGCGGGTTCGAGTCCTGCCGGGCCCACCATTTCCCTTGCAAATTGCAACCGGTCGCTGTCCATTGGGCCGAGTTGAAAGGGAGAGGGACATGGCAAGCAAGAAGACGATCCTGCTCGGCGGGCTGGCGGTCATCGTGGCGGTCGGGGCTATCGTGGGCGTGCGAACCGCGACCTTTGCGCCCAAGGACATTGCCGACGGCAGCGACGTGACGCTCGCGCCCGCGCCTACGTACGACCTGCAGGCCGCCGTCCGGCACCTCAGCGAAGCGGCCCAGATTCCGACCATCTCGCATCAGGATGCCGCCGACAACGACGGGGCGCAGTGGGACCGGCTGCACGGCTGGCTCGCGGCGAGCTATCCGGCGGCCCATGCGGCGATGACCCGCACCATCCTGCCGAACAAGACGTTGATCTACCAATGGCAGGGCAGCGATCCCGCCGCGGCGCCGATCATCGTCATGGCGCATCAGGATGTCGTGCCGGTGACCCCGGGGACCGAGAAGGACTGGAAATATCCGCCCTTCGCCGGGACGATTGCCGATAACGCGGTATGGGGCCGCGGCACCGTCGACGACAAGGGATCGCTCGTCGGCCTGTTCGAGGCGATCGAGGCGCTGGCAGTGCAGGGTTTCAAGCCGAAGCGCAGCATCTACCTCGTCTCCGGCCACGACGAGGAGGCGGGTGGATCGGGTGCCATCACCGCGGCGGCGCAGCTCAAGGCGAAGGGCGTCAAGGCGATCTTCACCATCGACGAAGGCAGCATCGTGCTCACCGACACGCCGGTCATCAACGGCCCGGCCATCCTGATCGGCGTCGGTGAAAAGGGCTATGGCACGCTGAAGGTCACGGCCAATGCCCCCGGTGGGCATAGCTCGATGCCGCCGTCCGAAACCGGGGTCGAAACGCTGGCCAAGGCGATTCTCGACATCACCGGCGATCCCTTTCCGATGGAAGTGCGCGGTCCCGGTGCCTCGATGATCGAAGTGCTCGCCGCAAAGAAGGGCGGCGCCACCAAGATGGCGGTCGCCAACCAGTGGCTGTTTGGCCCGATACTCAAGCGCCAGTTTGACGGCTCGCCCTCGACCGCGGCGGCGTTTCACACCACGATCGCGCCGACGATGCTCGAGGGCAGTCCCAAGGAAAATGTGCTGCCGCAATCGGCCAATGCGCTCATCAACTATCGCATCGCGCCCTGGAACCGGTCGTCGGACATCATGGCGCGCGCGAAGGCGGCGGTGGGCGATGCCAAGGTCGATCTCGCCTGGGTCAAGCCGCCGCGCGAACCGTCGCGCATCTCTTCGTCAACGTCGCAGGGCTGGAAATGGATCGCCGCGGCAGCGCGCGCCGACGCGCCCGAGGCGGTGCTCAGTCCGATGCTCGTCGTCGGCGGCACCGACAGCCGCAGCATGGAGGGCGTGTCCGAGGACGTCTATCGCTTCATGCCGATGCACTTCACGCTGAAGGAATCGGCAATGATCCACGGCACCAACGAGCATATGGCCGTCGACAGCTTCAAACGCATGATCGATTTCTATGCGCGGTTGATCGCGACGTCAGCGGGATAGACTTGCGCCCCAAGCCTGTCTAAGGCGCCTTCCACGGTCGGGGAGTAGCGCAGCCCGGTAGCGCGCCTGCTTTGGGAGCAGGATGTCGCAGGTTCGAATCCTGTCTCCCCGACCAGTTTCATTTTTGCAAATAAAATCAGTTCCTTGCGCGTCTTATGTCGAGAAAAATGATACAGGAAAATGATACAGTGATCGGAAACTGAATCACTGATTGGCTCGGGGTTTAAGCTCGCCCTTCCGCGCTGCCTTCACGCAGGGGCCGACGATCCATGGGCTCGTATCTTCAAGCTGAATGTTGATGATCTGGCCGTCTTTGGTTGCCACCGAAAACCATGACGCACCGGCGTATCCGCCCATGCGGTTCTTCGCGTTCACGCGGCCGCAGGTATAAAAGCCGCCTTCCTTGGTGGCGGCAAATTCAAAGGGCCACTCGAAGCGGGTCGATTCAGGATCAATCATCTGTGAGCGGATACGATTCTCCGCTTCTGCCCTGATTTCGTTGACGCCGGCGCTCGCCGAGATGACCTGCAATGCTAACGCGACGGCGACGGTGCATCCGATTTGTATTCGACCCCAAAAACCCATCTCCGCCTCTCCCATTCTTGTTGCTCTAGTATATCGGGATAAGCTCGCCCCTTGTGGGGAATTGCTCCCATTTTGGCCGCATGCCACCCCATATGCATGCGCCGCCTGTCGTTTGACATACACCCGACTCATGCCCTTATAGGCGCACCTGATCGCTGAAACTGCCCCTCCGGCGCGGTGGCGGTTGGAGCAATACCCATGACGAACAATACCCTCCCGGCGCGCGACGTGGCCTTTCTGACGGCCCTCGCGGACTACATCTTGGCGCTCGGCGCCGATCGCGCGGCCGATGCGATCTACGCGGCAGTCGAAACCGGCG
>Ga0209922_103899_pt1 | contig 11312 bp, 8 predicted proteins | sample ThiBiot_500_biof_FD_183946 | JGI IMG/M metagenome (GOLD analysis project Ga0209922, IMG submission 183946) | Wastewater bioreactor microbial communities from Cape Town, South Africa - Thiocy_expt_500_biof (SPAdes) | ecosystem: Engineered > Bioreactor > Thiocyanate-remediating > Anaerobic-Aerobic ...
GTGACTTATGATCGTTCAAATTCGACAACGACGACGACGATCATAATGCTGAGATTGGAATGTATGGCGTGCTTTCTAACATTCGATTCATTTACGGTTTTCGAATGCACGCAAGCATGATAATAGTGTGCATGGTCAATACACACGAAAAACGTCAATAATAATGATGATGATGATCAGTTAAGTATGTCATTTGTTATTTGTTTTCAAAACGGACAGCTTGTTTTGGAATGTATTGTCTTCGCATCCGGACTCACCAACTAATTGGATAATGATTGTAAAAATGTGAATAATTTCGTTTTCCTTCTTCGAATTGATTCATTTAAACGGAATTAAGTACTTCGCAATTGAATCTGACAATACGAGAAAAAAAACGAAATAATATAAGCCTACGGGCTTGCCTCTTACTTCTAAGATCCCTCCCTAGTGATCATCAACTGTTTGCTGGAGATTATGACATCAAAATTTCTATTGTATTCACAGCCATTGAACTATGACAATCATAATTTTCGATCTTGTATGATCGCACGCGTGTGTATGTTTAGAAAATATTCTTGAGGCGCCGATTATACAAACACATCAAACGAATGTCATCGTCTTCTGGGAAAGGAGGAAGACAACAAAAATCAATTGCAAATAGAAAAGAAAAAGGAAAGAAGGTGTACACAGTCATTTGATAGATGATGTAAACATCTATTGTATTTCTTATCTTTTGAATATTGATCATCATCATAATTTCAATGTTGAGAAACTATGTATTGAAGGATGAGCGTATGTACACACGCACCAATTTCTTTCATCTCTATCGTGCATTTTCTTTTTCATACATACATACATACATATATATAACAATCAGATTCAATTATGTAATAGATCACTACTCTCGTCATTCTTTATTTTATTTTGCATGTTAAGACGACAAGTCACAAGATGATGACTTCATCACAGAAGATATAGACAAGAAAATATTGACGTATCTTGCAAAGCACTTGCGCGTCGGCTAATTTATCAAAATCATGAGTATCGTTATGCCATTGAAAAAACTATGATGTAGTCATCACGATATACGATTGTTCTTATTAAAGACGAACGAACAATAACACATACGAATTTGTGTATACTAGTAGTCATTATTTTACATACGTATGTACACATACACCTACCTGCGATTGGTAATGTGTACCCATCAATAGATCCATTTGGCTGACTGACTCTCATCATATTCGACTTTTATAGGTCATCTTAATGTTGAATAGGCGAAGAAAAAAAAACGAAAGAAAGAAATGAATGAAGACTAGAAAGCATCAATAACTAGGTGTTAGTTGATTGTGCAAGCACACTTTACTTTTCATTATATGGATCGATTTCTCTCTCTCGTTTCTTTTTTTTCGACTTTAATTATCTTCTTCGAAAATGATCTACGCTCTTAACACATTCTTCATCATTATCTCCATTAAACTCACCATGAATCGATCGAAAAGTCTAGTTGTTAAGTGATCACATACGTCTCAATATGGTTGAAAATTATCTAAGATGTTAAAATAAAATTGATGTTATTTTTCTTCGCATTTCTCTCACGATTATTAGAGAATGATAATCTGTTTGAATAATTTATATATTTATATTGGAAAAACACACATACACACACACACGAAACAAGAAGAAGAAGAAGAAGAAAAATCATTCATCACTGTGAGACAGTTCCTTCGTACTTTCTCTCTCTTTCTTCAATATGTCTATTTACATGTAAGGTTTCCAAAGTTTTGGTGATGATGGACTGAGAGAATTGGATGAGGCAGTCGATGAGGCTGATGATGATGGTAATGACAAACATGGATTTGTTATGTTCGGGATTGATGACTGATTAACGAGAATTTTTAGTGACGAATCATTTGTTGGTATGGTCATTGGTCGTCGTTGATATGGATGATAGGGTTGATTATATCGACGAGTTGTCCACATTTGTCGACAACGAGTTGCAAGCCGATCACGTTGTTCAGGAATAAGATTCGGTAGTGAATGAATAATTTTCCACATCTCTTCCGAACATTGTCGATAACCATTTTCATAATCTTCGATCGAATTGTTCATTGTACGTTTTAAATTTCGAATATAATTAACTGTCATTTCGAGAATCTCAGCTTTTTCTAGTTTTTGATATCTTGCTCTCTATGAAAAACGAAAACTTCATTTTTCTGCAATCAAACAAAACAAAATGTCTCGTTCATACTTCATCGGTTAAAGCCATGAGATCTTTGAGTTCATCAAGACTTTTATTAATACGATCTCGACGTTTCTTTTCGACGCATGTTTTAGCAAACTAAACCGACGAAATTCATTTGAATATGCAAGTGTTAAAAAGAAAGTACACTTACTTTTCGTGAAGTTTGTTCCGATACATCGGAATAGTCGCACGTTAGCATCATAATTTAAACTTAGTTCAAAAGAGTGAGAAAATATTTGAGTTCGAGTCAACTACGCGTGTATGTGAATATATAGAAGTATATTTGTCTATTTCGAAATGTCACCCGTCGCAGCACACGTCTAATAGCAATTTGATGAAGATTTTTTCTTCGCTTTTCGCTCTCTTTCTCTTCTCTCTCTCTTTCTCCTCCTCGTTAACGGTACGAAAAAAGCGAAAGAGAGGGAGACCGAAAACGAATACGATTGGACAAAATCACCGTTTCTTTACGAACGAGAGACGCGTGCGAGAGATAGATGTTTATTTTATACGATGAGAAGCCTTTCCTATGTATGTTTGTGTGTGTGTGCACATACATGCATACACACGGCAGCGTGCGAATTCGGCCAAGAAAATGGAGTAATAATGTTACACCATCACCAGAAATCAAAAAAAAAATCGAACGAACTACGAGGACTAAAGAAATAAAAATGAGAATTGCGTATAAATGACTTTCGTTTTTTCTTTTTTGTTAATGGCCTCTAGTAATATATCTCAATTTCAGTTCTCTTTACCGATCGATTGCTACACGCGTATAGCGTGACGAAGAAATTATTTTGTTAATTATCATGAAGAGACGAAGAGTAAATAGGTCTACTAGCGAAGTAAATGTATATTTATATGAACACACAAGCCAATGACGATCGATAAGATTTCTACTATCTATTGGTTGTTGAGAGGTACATTTATTTTAATGAATGAATGAAGTGAATTCGTTGTTGGTCTATTTGATCTCGACTTAAATGAATAGACGAGGTATTTAGTAGCTGGTGTTTACGAGAGGTTTCTTTTCCGAGACACGTGTTTTGAACTTTTCTTTTTCATGTTCTTGAACAATAGTCGTATTATTTGTCAATCTATTCAATTTGATTGTCAAGGATGGGATTCATCCATCGTTTTTCTCACCCATGTTCTGTGTCGATAATATAAATTTTATTTTTTTTTATCAGCGGCTTGTCTATTAGCGAATGCATTTTTATAGATTTTCGTTTGATGTGATCCGATACGGTGAAAAACAAAGTGTGTACCGTATGGGCATTTGTTTTAATTGAGTGAATATAAGCGCGTACATTCTTTCCCATGCGCATAAAGATGAGAAAAGTGAAAAAGTTAAGAGTGTGAAAAGATTATTCCAATAGGAAAAGAAAACAGAAAAGAGCCAAAGAAACGAAATCACTTATTAGCTCATCGCAATGTCGATATTCTTCGTCAAGTAGAATATTGATTGGCTTCGAAATCGATGATGTAGTTGCTATTTTGTTTGTTTGAGACTTTTTCCTTTAGTCATCTACTTGAAACATAGACATATACAAACACCTTTCTTTTTCTCATTACTTGCCTATCGAATGTAGAAGAAAAAAAAAACGCGAATAGGAGTGATGAAACCTTGCAAAACGGACACTTTCATTTTGCTTGTCATAACTAGATTTCTTGTACACACTTGACTAAAGTATCTCAACGAAAGAAAATTCATCGTTTCTTCGAGTGTGTTATCATTTTTTCGAATGAAATTGCTTCTTCTTCTTCTTCTTTTTTTCATTATTTATAAATATAGTTCTCGACTCATTACTGTCATTTGTGCAGGTCAATTCAAAGGTTTCGAAGTTTTTTTTTCTTCTTCGATTTGATTCGTTTTTTTGGTGACAATATTTCGTAGAACTTCGATACATGAACTCAATACTCGTCCAATTAAAAAAAAAAATTTTTTTTTCGAACAACGACATTTCTAAGACATCAAGAGAACGTGTTTTATATATTCACACGCCTGCCTAAAAGAACTTTCCGTTCATTTAAATAAAAAAAGATATGCATCGATTTTTGATTTTCAACGGAGTGTTAAAGTCAAACTATCGTTCATCACACGAAAGTCATAATTCAATGATTGACTCAGTCAAATGATAAGATCAATATTGAAACGCACGAATGTCTATTAAGGATATGCTTGTTGTTATTGTCTGGATTGAAATAGTGACACGATGATGAATATGTGTCATGTAATTGAAACTCAATGTACTTTAGACAGTTCATTTCGATAAGATTCAATCATCGAAACTATGAAATTTGTAGACATATCAATTAAACTGTATAGGATTTATGAATGTTCTTGTTTGTTCTGTTTAACCGGCGGTTTTGCTCAAGTCTTATCAAGCAGAAAATCATAATTTACTCATTTCAAAAAATAGAATGCAAAATATTTTGTTTCATTAAATTTCTGCATGAATTCGTTGTGATAATTATATGTAAAATTTTCTACTGAAATCATTCCGGAAAACACAATGCTGTTTCTAATGACATTTTTGATTTTATTATTTCTTTTTTATGAACTTGTTTCAATTGGCTTAGTTAGTTTACCAATAGTAAAAACCGACAAATTCTTGAAAAAGGTATAACGGAAGAAACAAAATCCATAATGGTTTCTTTTCTTTGCATCGCGCTTTTTCTTCCTTCGCTTCGTTCTATCCTTGATCTTGCGTGATAGATTTTCTATACAATAGTGTCATGAAGAGTTCTTCTTCCGGCAATTTGCTTTTTCTTTTTCTTTTTAACTAGATGTTGAGACTAATCTTCTCAATTTCATCGTCTGTTACCGCTTTTTTTTAGTTCTTTTTTTTATTTCAATACAAAAAACAACAACAATAACATCAGCAGAATGACGACATCTGCGAATCCAGCACAATATATGGTGACAAAAAATACGAAATTCGAAGCGAAATTAGCTCGATATTTAATATCCGATCCAGGTGATCAATTGCTTGGCTATGATGCATGCATAGAAAAGCAAGGTAAAACAATAAACTATCGTCTGATGGTTTTGGGTCTCGAATCGATCTATCTACCCGATAATCCACCGAAAATTGCTCAATTAGAACAACCGTACATTTATTATCGTGATATACTTCGTGCAGAAATTGTTCGTAGTCTTTTCTTTTGTCTGTAAATAATAATAATAATAATGTAAAATTTAGATTGATGATTATCCGGATTTTTTATTCGGAACTGAACGTACAAATACGATTCATATGCGTTTACGTGTTATGATGAGAGATAGTAAAAATAAAAAACGCCGAAAGAAAAAACCGAAATCAACCAGTGTCGATGATATGGAAACAATTCCGAGTTTATTCGATCGATCGACTTTAGAAAATATCCACAACTACATGGAACAACTAAGTCCAAGGTAAAAAAATCAACGACGACACAAAATGAAAATCATTGAGATGAATTTAGACGATCGACATCGAATCGTGATCTCTATCAAGCGCCTTTGTCACAATTATACGCCGCTATACCGTTGCTTCTTTCGTCGACAAATAATCCAACGACAACACAAGAAACTGATCCATTTCATATTCCACTTTATCAATTAGAGGAACTAACTGGTACGACTGTATCGAATACATCGAATGAATTTCAAGAACGTCTCGATCAATTGAATCTTGCAACTGATCGTTCGCATTTTCAACGTTTGTTTTCAACTCGACGAACAATGTCCGATGGACAGCGATTAACATCAAGATCGAAATCAGCGCGTTCATTTTCGAAAAAAAAGGCGAATAATGAATCCGAATGGTTAACCGATACACCGAGATTAAATCGATATATTCTACAAAAACATGAAGATAATGTTTATGGAACATTACATACACCACGTAGTAAAATCAATCAACAAGTCGATGACGATTTGTTTCTTTCAACAGCTCGATCGACTCTTACTGATCTTTCATTAACAACTTCGATAAATCTAAACAATAATGCTAATCAAGAACAATCATCTGTTTATTGTCCATCGGTTGAAGAAGTTCGAAGGTACGTAAATTTTCATCGAATATCACTCGAAATTCCTCCCCGATATCAATCAACCCATGATTCCTATTTCACCAATGATTGCTTGATATTTTTGCTTTCAGCATTCGAAAAGGAAATATAAAAACCTAATTCCCGTATGTATGATACTCTCCTAGCGCTAGTCTTCTAGATACTCTAGTGATTGATTTCATTTAGTTTATAGTTTTGCATAAAATCGTTCATTTGCTTTCAGTTTATGCGATGATCTCGATGAAGATATGAAAGATATTGATATCTATTTTCTTTCATTGAATACGAAAATACCTGAAATACTCAGTACAGCATTGAGCAATTACATTATTGTTTCAACATATCGATTTAATAAAGATCGTCTATCGACATTGTCCGTAACTGATCATCTTCAACATTCGTATGAAATTCACATTCGATTCGTTAGTTAATTACGTCAATTTTTTGTTTTCTTCTTAGAATGGATTCGGTATTGATTAAATTTGGTGAATTAAAAAACGAAATTTTGCAATCAATTGCAAATACAAAGCAATTAATCAAATTAACTGAAGAATTGCACAATTCATGTGATAAATATTCGAAAATAAAAGAACTCTTTTGGAAGGTGGACATTTCACATTTTTTGAATTTCGAAATAAAAAAAAACAAATTTCTCTCATCATTTTAGGATACTGATTTATTTGTATATTATGTTGCACAATTGCATTCGTGTACTCAATCGATATCGACGAATGAATATGATGAATCGACAATTGAGTAATGATTTTTCATTTTTCTATTTATTACTTTTGTTTTTTTTACTTCGTTTGAAGATTTCTATTTTCAATTATGAAATTATTCAATCAAGTTTTTCTAAATACATTTGCATCAACTGAACGCTTAGCACGCTTAACGCATGATCAGTAAGTATTTAATCACTTTTTCTTTCTCAAGTAAACTAACGTGATTATTAATCGTACTAAATTATTCTATTCAACGAGCTCTTTTTTTCTTTCTACTTATTCAACTTATTTTTTCCTAGATGTTCACGCTTTCAATTGCTGGTTAATTGTCTTTTAATTCCTCCGATAAATATACTTTCAACATCCGACGATACATTAAAGGTATTCAGAAAGAAGAAGAACAAGTTCTCTCATTCAAACTCATCTTTCAGGATACATACAAAATTGTTTTATACTCATTCGACCATCGTGGACATCGAAAAGTTTTCGATTTCAAAATTTTATTGAATTATTTGAAAAACAATCTCAAAAGGTAGAATAGATTGAAAAATGATGCTAGTTTTTCTGCTGAGTTGAGTGGGTCGTTGTGTTCTTTGTCTTGTCATAATCGGATGTTAATCATCGGAAGGAAACATATTTCATTTTTAACTTTTAAGGACGAATATTTCGACTTGTTTATCGATGCATTATCAAGGTTAACGATGAATAATGAAAATAAAGTAAATCGACTCATATTTTAAAGTACATAGAAAAGAAAAAAAAATAACCTACTTCTAGGATCCATTGAGTCCGAAACATACATTATATGTTTATCATTTATTTTCTATTCTTTCGATGTTATTAATTAATTCACCGAAATTCTCGGAATATATCTCGGATCGTTACGTTGAAGATTTCAAGTAATTTCAAAAATTTCTTTCTTTTTTTTTTCTTCGAAATTCATTCACTTGATTTGTCTTACGTAGATATTTTTTAAAAGAAGATGTTATTCTCTCTCGTATACCCGTTCAATATCCAATCTATCGTTCTATTCCTGATCTTATTCGTAGTGTTTACCATCGAATAATCTACGGTGAACCGAATGCAAATCTGTCGACTCGTACAAAACATCGACAATTGATCTAGCTAAAAGAAAAACTAATCTTCAATTTTTTTCTTTTTTTCTTTAAATCAGATTTACTTCCGCAATAATAGAGTATTTTTGCATTGCCTTTGCTTTTTTAACAACAACAGTCACCCAATGACAAGTTTAATCTCTTCGTTTTCAAATTTTTCCTTTTGGGATTTATTAACAAATTTATTTTTATTTTTTTTTATTATTAATAAAGAAAATTTATTATTGCACTGAATATTGAATTAAACCTGTATAATGTGTATCGGACGGATTTTTGGCATAGATAGTTACGTCTGAACTGCCGACAGTAATCGTTTGTTTGACAATCGAATTTTCATAGTTTTGAACAGGAAAATTCTTTGAATCGATAGCTATTTGAATATCTTCGGCATTCGGAATGAAACAATGAATGAGAACAGTCGAATTCGATGGCAAAGGTCCACCAATTGGCGTATAGATTTGACATTTACTCGCATAGAATTGTGGGTAAATCATTGGAAATTTAATCGAGCTTTGAAGTGATGTAACGTCAAGCTGAAATTTAACGACCATTGTTGAACTTTGTTCGGCAGTTCGTTTTGCATAGACAATAAGTTCGTGTCGACCAAATCGTTCCGGTGCGAATAATAATTGCCAGCGTCGTTTATCGTGAATGTATTGAGTTAGACATCCGTTTTGTATTTGGAGATTTTTGTATTGTATTTGACCGGATAATTGAACGTCATCGGGCGCTTGAATTTGAACTTCGGCATAGGATTTATCTTGTGGCCAAACGACCGATGAACTCGAACGTGGAGATTTAATACGAAGATCATAATCATAAAAAGCAGCGTAAGTTTCCGGGAAAGTTAAAGGCGGAGTTTGAATGCGCGTAGCCTCGATTTGAAAAACAGCAACAGACGAATAGGAACTTTTATCGGCTGTTTTCTTTGCAAAAATCATTGCTTCGAATGAACCGATTTGATTCGGTGCAAATCTACAAATCCAAAAGTCTTTTCGTTTATCATAATAAACTTGTTGTCCATCGGGTATATCGTCATTTGTTTCCGAACGAAATTTCCCTATCAAACAAACGTCAGCAGGTGCTTTAACATGAATTTCGGCAAAGGATATCGTCTCATCGAGAGTTATAATACCTTGACCAAGCGGAGAAAGAATTCGAAGATGAAGATCATAGAAAAGTTGCCATGTTTTAGGAAATGAAAATGGTGGTAATAGAATTTGATTTGCAATGATTTTAAATGATACAGCTGATGTATAATTCAATGAATCGGATTTTTTCTTTGCAAGTATGAGGACATTGAATTGTCCGTTTGCATTCGGAGCAAATTTACATCGCCAAAAGTCTTTTGCATGATCATAATAAACTCGATCTCCATAAGGAATTCGAATATCATTTTCATTTTGTAATTCACCTATTAATTGTACATTCGATGGTGTTCTTATAAGGATTTGTACGAATTTTTCATCGTTATTTAAATGAATGACATGCGTTCGTAATGGAGAAAGAATTTTCAATTCATAATCAGTAAATATATCCCAAGTTTTTGGGTAACTTATTGGTGTATCAATTGGTATTCGAATATCGAGTTCGAGATTCAGAACTGACTTAAATGTACCCGTGCTCGCATTTTCTCGTTTGCCATAGATCGATATTTTATGTTTGCCGAGTGATGATGGTGCAAAATAGCACGAGATTTGTTGTTTGACTCTATTGGGAATAATACGATGACCACCTTCGATGTTTTCACCGTTTAATTTTAATGCAGCAGTCAGATATACATCATTGGGTACTTTAAGAACGACTAAAGCGTACGGTTTATCTTGTTCTAATTGAATTGAATATTGATTTTTTGGTTTGATAATTTCTAAATTGAGTTCGAAAAAAGTGTATCGTATCTGTGGCATCTGAAGATACTGTTCCATTCGAATAGGTTTACGTAATAGTTGCCATTGCTCATCTTGAGGCAAGTGATGATAGATCATTTCTTCAGGTCGTGGAAGGAAATAATATGAGTGTAATTCACGTCGAAATATTTTCTGATCATTTAAATGTCCTGCACCCCACGTTGATTCGATTAGATACCAATGACCATAAATTTGAACAGCATTCCAAGCATGATCGACTTCAGCTAATGCATCTTCTCGATCGTCAAATCCATATCCTTTCGCATATCCGCGAACTACTTCACATGGTAGTTGCAATGCATCACATAGATATTTGTATAGATTAGCATATCCAGCACAGACACCTTTTCGATTTCGAAAAACTCCTTCGGCTGTTTGATCGGCGGAGTTCTTTGAGAAATACGAGACAGTATCAAAGGCAATATTATGTGCAATCCAATAAAATATAATCCAATGCTGGTCAACTATTAATTTACCTTGTGCAAATGATTGAATGAGTTTTGTTAGTTGTTGAAGAGATGTTGGATTCCATAGTTCGATAATCGATTGATATGGACGATTGTTACTTGCTCGTTGTCGTTGGTCAATAAAATGAGAATTGAATGCATTAACATCAGCAGTTTTACGAAAGTTTACATCGATTGGATTTCGTCTGTTATCAATTCTCGGAGTAACTGGTTCCAACTCGTGTCCTGAGTTGTTCGGATGTTCATTTCTTTTCCTTTGTTCTTCTCTACGATCATATTCATCAAGCCATTCGAATTTACAAAATTCACAACCCATCTTTCTTATATGATATCGACGTGTTGTCCTACAATATTAATTCTTTCTCACATCACTCAATTCTTATCTTTACATATCTATCTACAAGAAAAACATGTGTTTATATATTGTTGTCACACAATATGATATATAAAGAGTGAATGTATTTTTCTACAATGATTCTTGTTTAAAATGCAATCAATACAATAGATCACTATTGAACTGAGTATTTCGCAATTGAACTGTAACTATTTCCTTGATTATATTTAGCATATATTGTGACATCTTGTGAACCAACAGTTATTACTTCATTAAAAATTGGATCTTGATAACTCTTTGTCTCAGTCAAAACAGAATCGATTTCAACACCAACTGCAATTGCACCTGGTATTAACAAACGGAGGGGTACTTGAGCACCTTTCTTCAGTATACCATTAAGTGGTTCATAAATTCGACATTTATGAGCATGAAATATGCCATATATGCAAGGAAATTTCATTTTGTTGCGAAGTTCAGTAACATTCAAATA
>Ga0209922_103903_pt1 | contig 11291 bp, 7 predicted proteins | sample ThiBiot_500_biof_FD_183946 | JGI IMG/M metagenome (GOLD analysis project Ga0209922, IMG submission 183946) | Wastewater bioreactor microbial communities from Cape Town, South Africa - Thiocy_expt_500_biof (SPAdes) | ecosystem: Engineered > Bioreactor > Thiocyanate-remediating > Anaerobic-Aerobic ...
GACAGCACCGAGGTGGCCGCCAACCCCGTGCACCTGATGTACGTGCTGGAGCAGCAGATCGAGCGCGAGCAGTTCCCCGGCGAGCTGGAGACCAGGTACACCGGCTACATCAAGGAATACCTGTCGCCGCGCTACGCCGAGTTCATCGGCAAGGAGATCCAGACCGCCTACCTGGAGAGCTACAGCGAGTACGGCCAGAACATCTTCGACCGCTACGTCACCTACGCCGACTACTGGATCCAGGACAGCGAGTACCGCGACACCGACACCGGCGAGGTGTTCGACCGCAATGCGCTCAACGCCGAGCTGGAGAAGATCGAGAAGCCCGCGGGCATCGCCAACCCCAAGGACTTCCGCAACGAGATCGTCAACTTCGTGCTGCGCGCGCGCGCCAACAACCAGGGCAAGAACCCGAGCTGGACCAGCTACGAGAAGCTGCGCCTGGTGATCGAGAAGAAGATGTTCTCCAACACCGAGGAGCTGCTGCCCGTCATCAGCTTCAACGCCAAGGCCAGCGCCGAGGATGCGCGCAAGCACGAGGACTTCGTCACCCGCATGGTGGCCAAGGGCTACACCTCCAAGCAGGTGCGCCTGCTGTGCGAGTGGTACCTGCGCGTGCGCAAGAGCAGCTGAGAGCAGGCCCCGGGGAGTTCAGATGGCATTGCACATCATCGACCGCAGGCTCGCAGGCAAGAACAAGTCGGTGGGCAACCGCGAACGCTTCATCCGCCGCTACAAGCAGCAGATCGCCGAAGCGGTGCGCCGCGCCGTGGACAAGCGCGACATCCGCCACATCGATCAGGCCGAGAACATCACCATCCCCAGGAAGGACATCCGCGAGCCGGTGTTCCGCCACGGTTCCGGCGGCATACGCGACACCGTGCACCCGGGCAACCGCGACCACGTGCGCGGCGACCGCATCGCCCGGCCCCTGGGCGGCGGGGGCGGGTCGGGCTCGCAGGCCAGCGACAGCGGGGAGGGGGAGGACGACTTCACCTTCACCCTCACCAAGGAAGAGTTCATGCAGCTCTTCTTCGAGGACCTGGCCCTGCCGCGCATGCTGCGCACCCACCTGGGCGAAACGCCGCAGTACAAGACGCGCCGCGCCGGCTACAGCCACGACGGCACGCCGCACAACCTGGCGGTGCTGCGCACCATGCGCGGCGCCTTGGGCCGGCGCATCGCCCTGACCAAGGCGCCGCACCGCGAGCTGCAGGCGCTGCAGCAGGAGCTCGACGGGCTGCTGGCGCAGGACGACGGCACCAGCGAGGCCGTGGCCGAGCTGCAGCAGCGCATCGACGCCCTGCGCGAGCGCATGGCCAGGGTGGCCTTCCTCGACCCCATAGACCTGCGCTTTCGCAACCGCACCAAGCTGCCCGTGCCCAGCAGCCAGGCCGTGATGTTCTGCGTGATGGACGTCTCCGGCTCCATGGACCAGGAGCGCAAGGACCTGGCCAAGCGCTTCTTCATCCTGCTGTACCTGTTCCTCACGCGGCACTACGAGAAGATCGACATCGTCTTCATACGCCACCACACCCAGGCCGCCGAGGTGGACGAGGACGCGTTCTTCCACTCCACCGAGAGCGGCGGCACCGTGGTCAGCAGCGCCCTGGTGCTGCTCGACCAGATCATGCGCGCGCGCTATCCCGCGGGCGACTGGAACATCTACGTGGCCCAGGCCAGCGACGGCGACAACTTCCACGACGACGGCGGCAACTGCCGCAGCCTGCTGGCCGACAGGATCCTGCCCCTGGTGCGCTACTTCGCCTACGTGCAGGTGGCGCAGGAGGAGCAGAACCTGTGGGACGAATACAGCCAGCTGCCGCCGCTGTTCCCGCACTTCGCCATGCGCAAGGTGTCAGGGCCGGGCGACATCTATCCCGTGCTGCGCGACCTGTTCAAGAAAGAGGGGGCCGTTGCATGAACCTCTCGCAATACCCCGTGCTGCAGCGCCGCGCGGGCCGCCAGTCCTGGAAGCAGGCCGTATCCGGGGAACGCCACCAGCGCGGCGTGCCCCGCTCCCCGCTGCCGGCGGGCAAGCGCCCGGCGCATCCCCTGCCGGACCCCAGCGACTGGACCTTCGAGCTCATCGAGCGCTACCACGCGGCCATCGCCGCCACGGCCGAGCGCTACGGCCTGGACACCTACCCCAACCAGCTGGAGGTGATATCGGCCGAGCAGATGATGGACGCCTACGCCAGCGTGGGCATGCCCGTGGGCTACCGCCACTGGAGCTACGGCAAGGAGTTCCTGGCGACCGAGCGGCGCTACCGGCGCGGCCACATGGGGCTGGCGTACGAGATCGTCATCAACTCCAACCCCTGCATCAGCTACCTGATGGAGGAGAACACCACCGCCATGCAGGCGCTGGTGATCGCCCACGCGGCCTATGGGCACAACAGCTTCTTCAAGGGCAACTACCTGTTCGGCATGTGGACGGACGCGGGCAGCATCATCGACTACCTGGTCTATGCCCGCGACTTCGTTTCCCAGTGCGAGGAACGCTACGGCCTCGATACCGTGGAGCAGTGGATCGACTCCTGCCACGCCCTGGCCAACCTGGGGGTGGACCGTTACCACCGCCCGTCCAAGAAGAGCCTGGCGCGCGAGCGCGCCGAGCGCGAGCAGCGCGAGGCCTACGCCCAGCAGCAGGTCAACGTGCTGTGGCGCACCCTGCCGGCGCGCCCCGGCAAGGACGACAGCGCCGTGCAGGAGAGCGAGCGCTTCCCGAAGGAGCCCGAGGAGAACATCCTGTACTTCATCGAGAAGAACGCGCCCCTGCTGGAGCCCTGGCAGCGCGAGCTCGTGCGCGTCGTGCGCAAGATCGCCCAGTACTTCTACCCGCAGCGCCAGACCCAGGTGATGAACGAGGGCTGGGCCACCTTCTGGCACTACACCCTGCTCAACACCCTGTACGACGAGGGCTGGCTGACCGACGGCGTGATGATCGAATGGCTCTCGTCGCACACCAACGTGATCTACCAGCCACCCGTGGAGCACCGCGCCTACAGCGGCATCAACCCCTACGCCCTGGGCTTCGCCATGTACCGCGACATCCGGCGCATCTGCCAGGACCCCACCGAGGAAGACCGGCGCTGGTTCCCCGACATGGCCGGCATGCCCTGGCTGCCGGCGCTGCACCACGCCATGCAGAACTTCAAGGACGAGAGCTTCGTCGGCCAGTTCCTGAGCCCCAAGCTGATGCGCGACATGCGCCTGTTCGCCATCCACGACGACGCGAGCGAGCGCGAGCTGCTGGTCAGCGCCATCCACGACGAGGACGGCTACCGGCAGCTTCGCCAGACCCTGTCGCAGCAGTACGACCTGGGCGTGCGCGAGCCCAACATCCAGGTCTGGAACGTGAACCTGCGCGGCGACCGCTGCCTGACCCTGCGCCACACCCAGTACCAGGGCCGGCCGCTGGCCGACGACGCGCTGGAGGTGCTGAAGCACGTGGCGCGGCTGTGGGGCTTCGGCGTGCGGCTGGAGACCGTCGGCGGCGACGGCGAGTTGCCGGTGCTGCTGCACAGCGTGCCGGCGCCGCCGGCCTGAGGCGCGTTTCTATAGAAATTAGCCTCCAGGGCTTATCCAGCAAGCGCTGACAGCTACTGAAATAATAGTGAGAAATAAAAAAAGCGCTGCCCGCGGGCAGCGCTTCTGTGCTGGACCAGGAAGCTGGTCAGAACGCCGGCACCACGGCGCCCTTGTACTTGTCCAGGATGAACTTCTTGACCTCGGGCTGGTGCAGGGCCTTCATCAGCTTGGCGATGCTGGGGTCGTTCGCACGGTCGGCGCGGGCGGCCACGATGTTGGTGTAGGGCGAGTCCGCGCCCTCGATGAACAGCGCGTCCTTGGTCGGGTTCAGCTTCGCCTCGATGGCGTAGTTGGTGTTGATCAGGGCCAGGTCCACGTCGGCCAGCGCGCGCGGCAGCAGCGGGGCCTCCAGCTCCTTGAACTTGAGCTTCCTGGGGTTCTTCACCACGTCCAGCGGGGTGGGCGTCAGGCTCTTGGGGTCCTTGAGCTCGATCAGGCCCTGCTTGGCCAGCAGGATCAGGGCGCGGCCGCCGTTGGACGGGTCGTTGGGGATGGCCACGGTGGCGCCGTCCTTGAGGTCCTTCACGTTCTTGATCCTGCTGGAGTAGGCGCCGAAGGGCTCCACGTGCACCTTGCCGTCGGGCACGATCACCAGGCTGGTCTTGCGGTCCTTGTTGAAGCTGTCCAGGTAGGGCTGGTGCTGGAAGAAGTTGGCGTCCAGCTGCTTGTCCTCCACGGCCATGTTGGGCTGCACGTAGTCGCTGAATTCCTTGACCTGCAGGTCCACGCCCTCGGCCTTGAGCCGGGGCTTGACGAAGTTCAGGATCTCGGCGTGCGGCACGGCCGTGGCGGCCACCTTGAGCACGTCGGCGGCCTGCGCGGAAAAGGCCAGGGCGGCGATGGCCAGGGCGGAGAGGGTGTGTTTGAGCATCGGATGCAACCTTGGGTGGGTCAACAAAAAGCGCCCAGAACCGGGTCGGTGTGGGCGCGGCGTGCGGCGTAGTTTACGGGTTTACATCCCGGGGCCTGACTTAATTAAATTCATATCGATATAACGATGGGGTTTCTTATTTCACAGGTAATGCGATGCGCACCTGGTACAGGCCGTCGCGCACGCCGGCGTGGAAGTCGCAGTCCACGTCGTGCAGCAGGCGCAGGCGGTCGCGCACGTTGGCCAGGGCGATGCCGTGGCCGCGCGCGCGCGGCTCGGCGCCCGCGTTCCCGGGCGGCAGGGTGTTGGTGATGGTCAGCACCACGCGGCTGCCGCGCCGCTCGGCCGTGATGCGCAGCCTGGCCGGGCCGGGCGTGGGCTCCACGCCGTGCTTGACGGCGTTCTCCACGAGCGGCTGCAGCAGCAGCGGCGGCAGGCGCGCGGCGCTGGCGCGCGGGTCGACGAGCCACTGCACGCGCAGGCGCTCGCCGAAGCGCACCTGCTCTATGTCGAGGTAGCGCCGCGCCAGGGCGATCTCGTCCTCCAGCGTGGCCGATTCGCCCTGCTCCACGAGGGCGTGGCGGAACAGGTCGCTCAGGTCCTCCAGCAGCGCCTCGGCCTTGGCGGGCTCCTCGCGCACCAGGGCGATGGCGCTGTTGAGCGTGTTGAACAAAAAATGCGGGCGTATGCGCGACTGCAGCTCGGTCAGGCGCGCCGTGGTGGCCGCCGGCGTGCGCGCGCGCGCGCGCAGCAGCAGGGCCGTGACCAGCAGCGCCGACAGCAGCGCCCCGCTGGCGGCGCAGGCCAGCCAGGGCGGGCTGCCGGCCGTGGTGCCGGCCAGCGCCAGCATGGCGCAGGCGTACAGGCCGGCCAGCATGCCCAGCAGCACGCCGGCCGCGTATTGCAGGGGCTCGCGCAGGCGCTGCAGCCCCTTCTTGAGGCTGCAGGCCGTGACCAGCCAGGCGAGGGTGGCCGGCAGGGCGCCGCCCGTGAGCAGCGCCAGCCGCGCCAGCCATTCGCCGGGGCCGGCGGCGCCGAACATGGCGCCCACGCCCAGCACCGCTTCCACGAACAGCACGGCGCGCAGAACCACGCCCACCTGGCAGGCGTCGAACACCAGCGCGCGCCCCATGGCGGGGCCGCGCGGCGCGGGCCCGGGCAGGGGGGCGGGGTGGGTCGATAAAATTTGCGTTTCCTGCATCGCGGCATCCGGGCGTTCCGGCTGTCGTAACCCCCCGGATTATTGCCCCCATGCCCCATACCCCCGCATCGCAACCTTCCAACGACCAGCTCGCCACCAAGGCCCAGGCCTGGTCGGCGCTGTTCTCCGAGCCGATGAGCGACCTGGTCAAGCGCTACACGTCGAGCGTGTTCTTCGACAAGCGCCTGTGGCAGGCCGACATCGCGGGCAGCCTGGCCCATGCCGGCATGCTGGCCGCGCAGGGCATCATCTCGGGCGACGACCTGGCCGCCATCGAGCGCGGCATGGCCCAGATCACGCAGGAGATCGAGGCCGGCCAGTTCGACTGGAAGCTCGACCTGGAGGACGTGCACCTGAACATCGAGGCGCGCCTCACCCAGCTCGTGGGCGACGCCGGCAAGCGCCTGCACACCGGCCGCAGCCGCAACGACCAGGTGGCCACCGACGTGCGCCTGTGGCTGCGCGGCGAGATCGACCTGATCGACGGCCTGCTGCGCGAGCTGCAGCTGGCGCTGGTCGAGGTGGCCGAGAAGAACGTGGAGGTGATCCTGCTTCACCCACCTGCAGGTGGCCCAGCCCGTGAGCTTCGCCCACCACCTGCTGGCCTACGTGGAGATGTTCGCGCGCGACGCCGAGCGCATGCGCGACGCGCGCCGCCGCGTGAACGTGCTGCCGCTGGGCAGCGCGGCGCTGGCCGGCACCACCTACCCGCTGGACCGCGAGCGCGTGGCGCGCACGCTGGGCATGGAGGGCGTGTGCCAGAACAGCCTGGACGGCGTGAGCGACCGCGACTTCGCCATCGAGTTCACGGCCGCCGCCAGCCTGTGCATGGTGCACGTGAGCCGCCTGTCCGAGGAATTGATCATCTGGATGAGCCAGAACTTCGGCTTCATCCGCATCGCCGACCGCTTCACCACCGGCTCGTCGATCATGCCGCAGAAGAAGAACCCCGACGTGCCCGAGCTCGCGCGCGGCAAGACGGGCCGCGTCGTCGGCCACCTCATGGGCCTGATCACCTTGATGAAGGGCCAGCCCCTGGCCTACAACAAGGACAACCAGGAGGACAAGGAGCCGCTGTTCGACACCGTGGACACCCTGAAGGACACGCTGCGCATCTTCGCCGAGATGATCGGCGGCCAGGCCAACCCCGCCACGGGCGCGAAGGAGGGCGGCATCACCGTGAACGCCGAGGCCATGCGCGCCGCCGCGCAGAAGGGCTACGCCACGGCCACCGACCTGGCCGACTACCTCGTCAAGAAGGGACTGCCCTTCCGCGACGCGCACGAGACCGTGGCCCACGCCGTGAAGGCCGCCACCACGCACGGCGTGGACCTGTCGGAGCTGCCGCTGGCCGTGCTGCAGGGCTTCCACCCCGCGATCGAGAAGGACGTGTTCGACGCGCTCAGCCTGCAGGGCTCGCTCTGCGCGCGGGGCACGCTGGGCGGCACGGCGCCCGCGCAGGTGCGCGCGCAGCTGGCGCGCCACCGCGCGCGGCTGGCCGCCTGAATCCATCCCGAATGAGGAAGCCATCATGACCCTGTCCCGTCGCCACCTGCTGGCCAGCGCCCTCGCCGCTGGCGCATTGCCGCTGCTGCCCGCCCGGGCCGATGCGCCCAGGACCCTGCGCGTGCTGGTGGGCTTTCCGCCGGGCGGCGGCTCGGACGCCATCGCGCGGCTGCTGGCCGACAAGCTCAAGGACGCGCTGGGCGTGCCCGTGGTGGTGGAGAACCGCCCCGGCGCGGGCGGGCAGATCGCCGCGCAGGCGCTCAAGGGCGCGCCGGCCGACGGCGGCACCTTGTTCCTCACGCACGACCACACCATCTCCATCCTGCCCCAGGTGGTGAAGAACCCCGGCTTCGACCCCGCGCGCGACTTCGCGGCCGCGGGCGGCTTCGCCACCTTCGTCAACTGCCTGGCCGTCTCGCCCGGCACGCCGGCCGCGAGCTTCGCGGAGTACGTGGACTGGGTCAGGCGCCAGCAGGGCGGCAAGAGCGCCGTGGGCATCCCCGCGCCGGCCTCCACGCCCGAGTTCCTGGTCCGGCTGCTGGGCCAGCGCTACCAGCTGGACCTGGTGGCCGCGCCGTACCGCGGCAGCGCGCCCATGATCGGCGACATGCTGGGCAACCAGATCGCGGCCGGCATCGGCTCGGTGCAGGACTTCATCGAGAACCACCGCGCCGGCAAGCTGCGCGTGCTGGCCGTGCTGGGCGGCAGGCGCCAGGCGGCGCTGCCCCAGGTCCCCACCTTCGCCGAGCTGGGCCTGTCCGGCTTCGAGGACACGCCGTACTACGGCTTCTATGCCCCGGCGGGCACGCCCGAGGCCGTGCTCGCGCGCTTTTCCGAGGCGCTGTCCCGCGTCGTGGCGCAGCCCCAGGTGCGCGAGCAGCTCACCGCCATGGGCCTCACGGTGGGCTTCATGACGCCCGCGCAGCTGGCCGCGCGCGAGCGGGCCTATACGGCGGTGTGGCAGCGCATCATCCAGGACAGCGGCTTCAAGCCGCAGTGACAGACCCTGCGGGCATGCGGGTCGGCCGGCCGATGGGCTACGCTTGGCGCATGCGGCACGCGCCGGTGAGAGCCATGGGGCGCGGCCGCCATCCACCATTTCCGTGACACGCATGACCAGCACGCATTCCATGCGCAGGGCCGCGGCCGCCCTGCTTCTTCTGGCCGCAGGAGCGGCGCAGGCCCTCGTGGTGACCAGCCTTTCGCCCCAGGGCGAGGTGGCGCGCGTGCGCCAGGTGGTGGCCAGGTTCGACGGCCCGGCCGTGCGCCTGGGCGACCCCCAGGCGGGCGCGCCGTTCACCGTGGCCTGCAGCGACGCCGACGCCGCCAGGGGCCAGGGCCGCTGGACCGGCGAGCGCGAGTGGGTCTACGACTTCGCCCAGGACCTGCCGCCCGGCGTGCGCTGCACGGTCAGCGTGAAACCTGGATTCAAATCGGCCTCTGGGGCACAACTGGCGGGCGCTGGAAGCTATCAATTCAATACCGGCGGCCCGTTCGTGCAGAGCGTGCGGCCCGGCACCTGGCAGGAGATCGACGAGGAGCAGTTCTTCGTGCTGCAGCTCAACGGCCCGGCCACGCAGGCCAGCCTGCTCGAACACACGTGGTGCGTGGCCGACGGCGTGGGCGAGCGCGTGCCCGTGAGCCTGGTCGAAGGCGCGCCGCGCGCCGTGCTGCTGCAGTCCCTGCACCTGGACAAGGCGGCGGCCAAGGAGCCGCTGCGCTACGCCACGCTGACCTGCGGGCGCCGGCTGAGCGCGGGCAGCCAGATGCAGCTGGTGTACGGCCGGGGCGTGGCCACGCCCAGCGGCGTGGCCAACGCGGCGGAGCGGCGCTTCGCCTACAAGGTGCGCCAGCCCTTCAGCGCCGAGTTCCGCTGCGAGCGCGAGAACGCCCGATCGGACTGCCTGCCCGTGCGGCCCATGCACCTGGCCTTCAACGCGCCCGTGGCGCGCAAGCTGGCGCAGGGCATACGCCTGAAGGGGGGCGGCGAGACGCTCGCGCCGGAGATCGACGGGTCGCAGGAGGGCGATGCGCTGGTCAACGGCGTGCGCTTTGCCGCGCCGCTCGCGGCGCAGACGCAGTTCACGCTGGAGCTGCCTTCGGGCTTCAAGGACGCATCGGGCCGCTCCCTGGCCAACGCGCAGAGCTTCCCGCTCAAGGTGGCGACCGGCGCCATGCCGCCGCTGGCCAAGTTCGCCGCGGCGCCGTTCGGCGTGGTGGAGCGCTTCGCCGAAGGGCCCGACGGCCCGGCGCTGCTGCCCGTCACGCTGCGCAGGGTGGAGGCCGGCCTGGACGTGCAGGGCCTGCAGCCCGCCGCCGCCGCGCAGGGCGGCAAGGTGAGCACGCTGCGGCCCGGCAGCGACGCCGACATCATCGCCTGGCTGCGCAAGGTGCAGCGCTACGACGAGGCCACCGTGGACCGCGCCCAGGCCCGCCGCGACGTGAAGGGCCCGCTGCCCGCGGCGCTCGGCGAGCGGGACGGCGAGCGGGTGCAGACGCGCATGCTCTCGCTGCTCCAGGGGCAGGCCGGCGTGAAGAAGCTCGACCTGCCCCGGCCCGACAAGGACGACCCGCGCCCCTTCGAGGTCGTGGGCATCCCGCTGCCGCCCGGGTTCTCGGTGGTGGAGATCGCCTCGCCCCTGCTCGGCCAGTCGCTGCTGGACGAGCGCCACGGCGCGTCGCGCACCATGTACGTGCGCACGAGCGCGCTGGTCACCAACCTGGGCGTGCATTTCAAGCTCGGGCGCGAGAACGCCGTGGCCTGGGTGACCACGCTGGACAAGGGCCGGCCCGTGGCCGGCGCGCAGGTGCGCGTGTCCGCCTGCGACGGCAGGCTGCTCTTGACGGCCACCACGGGCGGCGACGGCGTGGCCCGGTTCGAGGGCCTGGACAGCGATCCGCCGGCCTGCGGCGGCGAGGACGAATGGCGCAACGCCTACTTCGTGAGCGCGCGCGCGCAGGACGAGCTGGCCTTCACCTGGAGCGACTGGCAGCGCGGCATCGAGCCCTGGCGCTTCAACGTGCCCACCAGCAGCGAGCCGCGCCCCGACGAGGTGGCCCACACCATCTTCGACCGCACGCTGCTGCGCGCGGGCGAGACCCTGTCCATGAAGCACCTGCTGCGCACGCAGACCGGCCGCGGCCTGGGGCTGCCCGACGCGCGCCCCGCCGAGCTGGCCATCACCCACGTGGGCAGCGGCCAGCAGTTCACGCAGCCTTTGAAATGGCGCAGGACGGCCACGGGCGGGCTTTCCGCCGAGAGCGAATTCGCCGTGCCGCCGGCCGCCAGGCTGGGCATGTACCAGGTGGAGCTGCGCGGGGGCGAGGGCGGGGACGGCGCGCGCTCCTTCGTGTCGGGGAGCTTTCGCGTGGAGGAATTCCGCCTGCCCGTGCTGGAGGGCCGCATCGCCCCCGTGGACGGCAAGCCCCTGGTGCGCGCGCGCAGCGTGCCCACCGACGTGCAGGTCGGCTACGTGTCCGGCGGCGGCGCGGCGCGCCTGCCGGTGCGCGTGTCGGCCATGGTGCGGGCCAAGCCGCTGCAGTTCGCCGACTTCGACGCCTTCAGCTTCCAGCCCCCGCGCAAGCGCGATGCCCGCAATGGCGGCGGCGACGAGGAGGAGCCGGCGGGCCAGGACACGCGCGTGATCGCCGACAAGCTGCCGCTCACGCTCGACAAGGACGGCGCGGGCCGCATCGCCATCGACAACGTGCCCCAGGCGCCCAAGGCGCAGGAGCTGGTGCTGGAGGCCAGCTACTCCGACCCCGGCGGCGAGGTGCAGACCCTGCGCGGCACGCACACGCTGTGGCCCGCGGCCGTGGTGGCGGGCATCAAGGCCGAGGACTGGGTCTCCAGCGGCTCCCGCGTGCGCCTGCAGGCGCTGGCCCTGTCGCTGGACGGCAAGCCGCAGGAGGGCGTGCCGCTGGCCGTGCAGGCCATCGCGCGCACCACCACCACGAGCAGGAAGCGCATGGTGGGCGGCTTCTACAGCTACGACAACAAGACCGAGACGAAGGACCTGGGCACCGTCTGCACCGGCAAGAGCGACAGCCGCGGCCTGCTGCTGTGCGACGCCAAACTCGACGAGCCCGGCGAGGTGGAACTGGTCGTGAGCGCGCGCG